>Ga0307986_10000998_pt1 | contig 20900 bp, 20 predicted proteins | sample EllFjometageno82_FD_203170 | JGI IMG/M metagenome (GOLD analysis project Ga0307986, IMG submission 203170) | Marine microbial communities from Ellis Fjord, Antarctic Ocean - #82 | ecosystem: Environmental > Aquatic > Marine > Unclassified | place: Southern Ocean | collected 2014-10-09
GGTTTCAGTATCTAATATTACTTCTTTCATTTACAAAATTTCTTTTAATATTTTTTTTATACTTATTTTAACAGACTTATTCTTAAAATCATTTTTAATAACAAATTGAGCTTTTTTCTTTTTATAATCAAGTGGTAACTGGATATTTTTAAATTTATTTAAAAGTTTAAGGTTAAGGTTTTTTCTTTTTTTTATTCTTTTCAAAATATCTAATTTCTTAGACTGAACAAAAACTAAAATGTCATTTTTTTTATTAATCTTATTTTCTAATAACAGGGGAATATCTAAAATTATAACTTTCTTATTTCTATTTTTGTTTAAGAATATTTTCATTTTTTTTTTTATTTCTAAATGAACAATTTTAACAATCCTTTTTAAATTAGATCTATTGGCTAATATGGCGTTGGAAATTTCGTTCTTATTTATAGGAAATAAATAAATGTATTTTGGTAGTATTTTTTTTAACTTATTAAAAACTTTCCTATCTTTTTTATATAATTTACCAACCTCTTCGTCTGCATTGAATACTGGATAACCAAAGTTTTTAGCTACATAACTTTTGCCCGATCCGATATCTCCTAAAATTCCAATTTTAATCATCAGTCTAGTAATCTCAATACTTTATCATCAATATGTGGATAAAATTTTGTCCACGTACCAAAAGCATATTGTGCTTGATATAAAAACATCATTTTACCATTCATGGTTTTGTTGCCTCTTGATTTTGCGTCTTTAAGGAAGTTCGTTTCTTTAGGATTGTAGATTAAGTCATAAAATAAGCTATTTTTATTATTTTCGTATTCTTTAAAGTTTAAGCCTAAACTTTCATCTTTTTTTAATCCAACACTGGTTGTGTTTACAACCAGGTCACAGACCTCGGGTTTTTCCCCCCAATCAAGTACTTCAATATTTTTGAAACCCCACTTACTACCTGCTTCATTTTTTAGTTTTTCTGCTTTTTCCTTGGTTCTGTTTGAAATGTAAATTTTATTAGCTGCTGGGAATGCATTCATAATTGAGGGTGCGACTCCTCCAGCACCCAGAATAAAAATATTCTTACCATGGTATTCATTTAATATATTGTCTGAAAGACTCGCTGCAAAACCTCTCCCATCTGTATTGCTTCCTATTATCTGACCATCAAATTGTTTGTATATAGTGTTTACTGATTGAGTGTCATTTGCATAATCATCTAATTTGTCTAAAAAAGGTATAATTTTTTTTTTGAAAGGTACTGTTATATTTACTCCATTGAGTTCGCCAATTCTAACTTGTCTAACAATGCTTCCTAGATCGTCTTCTTCTATTTTTCTCTTTTCATAGACGCAATCTATTAAATTATTTTTCTTCATCCAATAATTGTGAATAAGGGGTGATAATGAATGTTCAATTGGATTTCCTACAACTAAATATTTTTTCATTTGTAATTACTTAAGTACTCTTTAATTTTTTTAACTGGTAAACCCATTATAGTGTCTTCGTCTCCCTCCACTTTAGAAAATAAGGACCTACCCTCACCCTCAATTTGGTAAACATTGTAAGCATATAGTGCCTTGTCACTTATTTTGGCTAGATAAACTTTGAGTTCTTCATTACTCATTTGCTTCATTGTTAAATTTGCTTTGTCAGTATAATTCCATATCATTGAACCACCCCTTGATATGCAAACTGAACTTACTAATTGATGGGTTTTCCCATTGAGCTTTTCTAATATGTTCAAGGCCTCAGTCCTATCTTTTGGTTTTGATATTATTTCGCCGTTTAAATCTATTACGCTATCTGCACCCAAAACCACTTCATTAATAAATTTTTGACTTATTTTGTTGGCTTTTAATTCAGCTAAATTTTTAGATATACTTGTTGGTGTTGCTTTTTCTTTTAATAAACTTTCCTTGATGTTATCTTCATCCACATTAGAAGGCACAACCCTACATTCTATTTTATTACTCTCTAAAATTTTTTTTCTTACCTCACTTTTAGAAGCTAGTATTATTTGATTAACCATTGCTTTTATATATTTCGTGTATTTTAATTATTGATGCGGCAGTTTCTTCAACTGATTTTCTGGTAACATCAATTGTTGGCCATTTATATTTCGCAAAAGTTTTTTTTGCTTCTTCAACCTCTTCTTTGATCTTTTGAATGTCCGTGTAACTGGTATTTTCTCTTTCTTTAAGAGTCATCATTCTGTTTTTTCGTATATCCACCAATCTTTCTGCTTCGGTTGTTAGCCCAATAACACAAGCCATCTTTGGGTTTTTTTTTAAACTTTCTGGTATTGAGTTTTCATTAACGAGTGGAATATTCGAGGTTTTAAAACCCTTGTTAGCCAAATAAATAGAGGTTGGGGTTTTGCTTGTTCTACTAACACCTAATAGTATTAAGTCCGATTTTCCTAGCTCTTCAACCATATTTCCATCATCATGGTTCATTGTAAATTGAATAGCTTCAATTCTTTCGTAATATTCTTCGTTGAGCGCATGCTGTCCACTTGGAACATGTGATGCTTGTTGGTTTAATAGTTTTGAAAAACTAAGGATTAAATTTCCCAAGACACCGAAACAAGGAATTTTTTTTTCATCACTTTTGTTCGCGAGGAATTTTGCAAGGTTGTTTTCAACAATGGTATATAAAATTATGGAGTTTTTATTTTTTTTTGCCTCTTCAAGAATTTTAACAACTTGGTTTTCAGTCCGCGTAAAAAAATATGACTTAACATCATATTCAATATTTTTAAATTGAGCTTTAATGGCTAAAAAAACTCTATCTAATGTTTCCCCTGTAGAGTCTGAAATTAAGTATATTTGATATGTATTACTCATGAATAAAATGTGGATAATTAAGTATTATTTTTACCATTTCTTATAATTATGATGGATCTTATTTTCCTTTGTAAAAGTACGTTTTTATTAACATTAATAAACATGTTAATTATTAATATACATTTTATCTAATAATATTAAATAGGGCTTTGATTTAATTAATATACATTAGTTCTATAGAATATTAATTGTTAGCAAATAGTGTATAAACTGTGAAAAACAATTAATTACCGTTATTCACATACTATACAACTAATACTATATTTAAATATATACTTATTATTATGACACCTATCTACGAAACTATAATAAATAAAAAAACTACAAATACTCCAATATGGTTAATGAGACAAGCTGGTAGGTATCTTCCAGAGTTTAGGCAAATTAGAAAATTGAATCCAAATTTTATAAATTTATGTCTAGATGAAAATTTATCATCAGAAATTACACTTCAACCATTAAAAAGATTTGAAATGGATGCAGCAATAATTTTTTCAGATATTTTAATGTTACCTTATGGTCTAAACCAAAAAGTAGTATTTAAAAAAGATTTTGGCCCACAGCTTGGTCCATTGGATTTAGATAAAATATCAAATATTGATGAAGTCGATTTTGTAAAAAAACTATATCCAGTTTACAGGTCTATAAAAAAAGTAAGTGAAGATAATTTAATCAAAAATAAAAATCTAATAGGATTTGTTGGAGCGCCCTGGACACTATTAGTTTACATGATTAATAAACACTCACCAAAAAACAAATTAATAAAAAATTTTTTTGAAGATACTTTTTTAATTAATAGAATTTTATTAATATTAGAAAAGTTTTTAAAATTACATATCGACCATCAAATAAAGAATGGTGCAACAGTAATACAAATTTTTGATAGTTGGGCTGGCTTGCTAGAAGAAAAAGATTTACCGAACTACGTTTATATTCCAACATTAAACTTAGTTGATTATATAAAATCATTTAACATACCGGTAATTTGTTTTCCACGAGGAGTGATGAACTATAAAAATTATTGTGATATTGTTAAACCCGATGTGATTAACATTGATTACAATGTAGACCCCATTTCCATATGTAAAGAAATTAATATACCTATTCAAGGAGGGCTTGATCCAAAAGTTCTTTTAACAGATACAGAAAATTTAAAGAAAAAAACTTTAACTTACCTAGATACCTTTAAAGACCACCCTTACATTTTTAATTTAGGTCACGGAGTTCTCCCAGAAACCAACCCCGACATGGTTGACTATTTAGTAAAAACGGTAAAAGATTATTAAATGAAAAAAGCAATTATTTTATTCAACCTTGGTGGCCCAGATAAAATAGAAAATGTTGAACCTTTTTTATTTAATTTATTTAACGATCCCGCAATTTTAAACTTACCAGCTTTTATAAGATATCCCTTAGCAAAACTAATTTCTAATAGAAGGGCTCCTGTTGCTAAAAAGATTTATGAAGAGCTAGGTGGATCCTCCCCCATACTGAAATTAACCAAAGAACAATCCAGCGCATTAGAAATAAAATTAAATCAAACACAAACAGAGGATGAATATAGATGTTTTATCGTGATGAGGTGTTGGAATCCAAGAGCTAACGACGTGATTAAAAATGTTCAACTATACGGTCCAGAAGAAATTATTTTAATGCCACTCTACCCCCAATACTCTGCCGCAACATCAGGGTCTTCAATCAAAGAATGGAAAGATGTTTGTAAAAAAAATAATTATAGTATTAAAACTGGCATTATTTGTTGTTATCCTACAGACCACAATTTTATTAATGCACACACAAAAGAAATAATAAAAAAAATTAAAGATTTAAAGAATTTTAAATTAATATTTTCTGCTCACGGTTTACCAGAAAAAAATATTAAAAAAGGAGATCCATATCAGTGGCAAGTGGAGCAGTCAGTTAAAAAAATAGTTGAAACTTTAAATAATAAAAATTTAGATTGGGTATTAAGCTACCAAAGTCGTGTTGGACCATTAAAATGGATTGGCCCATCCACAGAAGATATAATTATTGAAAACTCAAAGATTGGCAAGCATATTGTTTTGGTCCCTATTGCGTTCGTTTCTGAACATTCTGAAACACTTGTTGAGCTCGATATAGAATATAAAGAAATAGCAGATGCTAATGGATGTAAAAATTATACAAGAGTTCCAGCTCTCGGTATCAATGAGGATTTTATTAAAGCAATGTCAGAACTAATAATTAAAAAAAGTGATTATAAAATTAACGAGAGTCTTTACCCACCAAAAATACAGTGTCCTTCTAATTTTAAAAAATGCCCTTGTTTAAATTATGAATAGTTATTTATTATTTAAAAGTTTACATTTGATAGCAGTGATTTCCTGGATGGCGGGGCTTTTATATTTGCCTAGAATTTTTGTTTATCATGTTGAAAATTTAAATGATAAAAACACTTCTTTAATATTTAAAACAATGGAGAGAAAATTATATTTTTATATAATGACACCAGCCATGATTCTAACTTGGCTGTTTGGTTTAATTTTAATTTCCTCTTTAGGGCTTGAAGTACTATCCACAATTTGGATAAAATTAAAATTACTATTAGTTATTTTATTAACCTCTTACCATTTTTATTTGTCTAAACTTCTTAGTGATTTTAGGGGGGATCAAAACACTAAATCTTCTAAGTTTTTTAGAATAATAAATGAGGTACCAACAATATTGCTTATTTTGATTGTTTTTATTGTTGTTTTTAAGCCCATCTAAGCTTGTAATAGTCTAAAGAGTATATATATTTATCTTATCTAAAAAATCTTAAACAAACCTCCCACACATGAATATTCAAGAACTTAAACTAAAATCGTCTGAACAATTAATAACACAGGCAGAAGAGCTTGGAATTGAAAATGCTAGTACACTCAGAAAACAAGAAATTTTATTTGCTATATTAAAAAAAGTTGCAGAAAAAGAAGAAATAACTGGAGCGGGTGTTTTACAATTATTACAAGATGGATTTGGTTTTTTAAGAGCAATGGAATCCAATTATTTAGCTGGACCAGATGATATTTATGTTAGCCCAAGTCAAATAAGAAAATTTGGTTTGAGAACAGGAGACACGGTTGAAGGTCCTGTGAGAGCACCAAAAGAAGGAGAAAGATATTTTGCATTACTACAAGTAATGAAAATTAATTTTGAGGAACCTGAAAAAGCTCGTCACAAAATCGCATTTGATAATTTAACACCACTTTACCCAGATAAGCAAATGGTGATGGAAGTTGAGACAACTAAGATAGAAAAAAAACCAGATTTAACTCCTAGATTAATTGATCTTGTAAGCCCAATTGGAAAAGGTCAAAGATCAATAATTATTTCACCTCCCAAAGCAGGTAAAACAATGATCCTACAAAGTATTGCAAACTCAATTGCTAAAAATTATCCAGAAAGTTATCTGATGGTTTTATTAATCGATGAGAGACCCGAAGAAGTAACAGACATGAAAAGAACGGTTAAAGGAGAGGTTATCAGTTCTACTTTCGATGAGCCTGCTTCAAGACACGTTGCTGTTGCCGAAATGGTAATTGAAAAAGCAAAAAGATTAACTGAGCATAAAAAAGATGTAGTAATTTTACTAGATTCAATAACGAGACTTGGTAGAGCTTATAATGCTGTGATACCAAGTTCTGGAAAAGTTTTAACAGGTGGTGTTGATGCAAATGCATTACAAAGACCCAAAAGATTTTTTGGTGCTGCAAGAAATATTGAAGAAGGTGGATCTTTAACAATCATCTCAACTGCACTGATTGATACTGGATCAAGAATGGATGAAGTTATTTTTGAAGAATTTAAGGGGACAGGAAATAGTGAAACTGTTCTTGATAGAAAAATTGCAGAGAAGAGAATCTACCCAGCAATCGATATAACAAAATCTGGAACTAGAAGAGAAGAATTACTTTTTGATAAAGATGACCTTTCAAAAATGAACGTATTAAGAAGAATTATTAGCCCCATGGGGACAATGGATGCAATTGAATTTATTAATTCAAAACTTAAAGAAACAAAAAGTAATGCAGATTTTTTTAGTTCAATGAATAAGCCAGCTTAACTAATTAGCTAAATTTTCTTTCAGTTTTTTAAGTTGAGTAGAATAGTTTTTCCATTTTTCTACAGAAGAACTGTAAAGGGGCTGTCTTACCTGAGCTAAGCTTGCAGTTGATACAAATTTTTTATTTTTGTGAAAATTTAGACAGTCTTCATCCCAATCAAGTTCACAAAAGCTTATGAGTTTTTTTATTTCAGAATCTTTATTTATAATCAGGTCTTCATAAAATAAATTATAAATTTTATTACCAAATTTCTCATCCCAAAATTTCATTAGATTATTATATATTTTATAATAACTTACTAGGTCCTCAAGATCATAAGTATAATTCATGACAGAAGAAGAAAAAAAATTTTTATAATTTGACCAACACGTGTCCATTGGGTTTCTCTTGCAGTGGATAATTTTTGCATCAGGAAAAATTAGCATAATAAAACCAATCCATCTGAAATTTAAAGGGGCCTTATCTATAAAATATATTTCTTTGCTATTAAATATTTTTATTTTCCCCAAGTATTCTTTTTGGATACTTTTGAGTAATAAGGGTTTTAACGAAAGAATATCATCATCCAAGATGTTTTGTTTGTTTAGAAAATTTTCTTCAATCAACTTACTTAAAAACGAAAGTTCTCCAGCACCGTAGACGTCTTTGTGTGATGAAAGAATTTGTTCTGCAAGAGTAGTTCCTGATCTTGGCATTCCAACAATAAAAATTAGCTTCTGGCCATTATTTTCTAGAGAAGGAGTTTCGTCATTTTTAAAATTTTGTTTTATTTTTTCAAATAAGTCACTGTCTTTTTTCATATTATAGTTAATGTTTTTTTTATAAATTTTATTAGCCGACTCATAATAAAAAAAAGATTTTTCGTATTCATAAATATCTTCATAAGCTTTTCCAAGAGCAAAACTTATTCTTCCCTTATCTTCGTCATTCATTTCTTTTTTTATCTTTTCTTCCATGATTTTTAAATGTGCATCATTTGGTTTATATTTGTGTATTAGGCTAATAGACTTATCAGCGACCGTATTATCAGGATGTTCAGCAAGTATTTCATTATATAATTTTTTTGCCTCTTCAAAATTACCAGACTGCTCATAATAACCAGCAAGTGATATTTTTGCAGGTACAATTTTATTATTAATTTTTAGTGCTGAAATAAAAAGTTTTTTCGCTTCTTCGTTACGATTTTGTTTAATTTTTAAATTTCCGTAATTTATCAATGCATCTAAAAAATTTGGTTTAAGATGTAAGGCTTTTTTATAATACATTTCTGCCATAACATCTTCACCAGAGTTAGCAGATACAAGCCCAAGGTTATTAAGTACACTGATATTATTAGGTTCAATTTTTAAAGCTTTTATTAATAGGTTATTTGCATCACTTCTTTTATCTATTGCGTTGTATGCCAAGGAGGTGATGTTATAAAAAATGGTTTGGTTTGGATATTTTTTTATTAAAACAGTTCCCTTTCCTATTAATTCGACAAATCTTTTTGCCTCAAAAAGATTTACTAATATGGATACTTGTTTTTTTAGATATTCAATTTTTTCCATTAAATTATTTTTAATTTTATTACAAAGATTTATAAATGAAATAGTATACTTGATGAAAATTAATGTTAAAAAATATTACATAATGACTATATTTGCTCTATCTTCTGGTCCTGGTATTTCTGGTGTTGCCATAATTAGAGTTTCAGGAAAAGAGACAAAAAAAGTAATACAATTATTAACCAAAGAAGCAACTCCTGAACCTAGAGTTGCTACATTGAGAAAAATCAATAAAATCAACACTTCGGAGCTGATTGATGAGGGTATTGTTTTATGGTTTCCTGGCCCACAGAGCTACACAGGTGAAGATATGGCCGAATTTCATATACATGGTAGCAAAGCGGTAATTGAATGTCTTCACACCTCTATTTCAGGAGTGGAAAATTGTCGTTTGGCTGAACCTGGTGAGTTTACAAGGTTGGCATTTCAAAATGGAAAAATAAATTTACTCAAAGCAGAAAGTATAGCCGACCTGATTGCAGCAGAAACAGAAATCCAAAGACAGCAAGCAGTAAAAATAATGAATGGGAAATCTGCAAAAAGATTTAATGAGTTAAGAGAAAACCTTTTAAAAATTTTATCACACATGGAAGCTAAGATAGATTTTCCGGATGAGGACTTACCTGAAGACATCTTAATAAATATTAAAAAAAAAACTAAAGACGTTTCATCAAACATCAAAAAAATTTTACAAGACCAAAGAGTAGGAGAACGAATTAGAGAAGGTTTTAAGATTGCAATTATAGGACCTACCAATGCAGGTAAATCTAGTTTGTTGAATCATCTTTCGAAACGAGATGCTGCAATTGTTTCCGAAATAGCTGGAACCACTCGAGATATAATAGAAGTACATTTAAACATTGATGGTTATCCAGTGGTAGTCTCTGATACTGCTGGAATTAGAGAATCTAAAAACGAAATAGAAAAAAAAGGAATAAAATTAGCGCTTGATAAAGCAGAAAATGCAGACTTAAAGCTAATTGTAATAGATGCTAAAAGTCCTGATTTTAAAGGGGTTTTGAAAGATTTGATGGATGAAAATGCTATATTAGTTATCAACAAATCAGATCTTTTAAATATTGCTCTCAATTCACAAATATTAAATCTTAATCACATCTTAATTTCTGTAAAAGAAAATTTAAATCTTGATGGCTTAATTTTAAAAATAAAAGATAAATTAAAAAATAAATTTATAACTAGTGATGATATTTTAATCACACGTGTAAGACATAGGCAGCATCTTGAAAAAACCTTAGTTTATTTAGAAAGTTTTGAAGAAAAAAACCAAGCTAAAGATTTTGACAAAGCAGCAGAAGACCTTCGTTTAGCCACAAGACATCTTGGAATGATAGTTGGGAAAGTTGACGTCGAAGAAATTTTAGGCAGTATTTTTAATGATTTTTGCATTGGTAAATAAATAATTTCATTTTATTGACTTTTTTTGCTCAAATAAGATAACACTATCAATACATTTTATTTTTATTTAAAAAACTGTTTTTATGTGATTTTTTAGAGCATTTTCGACACTTATCGTTGATAAATAACACTTATTTATAATATTTTTAATTTTTTTTGTTTTTTTTTTATAAATTAACATCAAATACAAATTTATAAATTCTCACTCATGCCTTGTAATATTTTTGATCGGTTATAAATTTAAGTTATGAAAAATAATTTGTCATTTGATGTAGTTGTAATTGGTGGAGGTCATGCTGGCTGCGAAGCTGCTGCAGCATCTGCACGGCTTGGTGTTAACACTGCTCTCTTCACGCACAAAATCGAGACCATTGGTGAGATGTCTTGTAACCCAGCCATAGGCGGTCTTGGTAAAGGTCATCTTGTTAGAGAGATAGATTCTCTAGATGGCTTGATGGGAGAGATCGCGGATAAATCAGGTATACAATTTAGACTACTAAACAGAAGTAGAGGCCCTGCTGTGCAAGGTCCTAGAACTCAATCTGATAGATCACTATATAAAAAATATATGCAAGAAAAACTTATAAACTACTGTAATTTAAGCATTTTTTCTGATCCTGTAATAAAGTTTATTTTTAATAAAAATACTATAAGTGGTTTTGAAACACAGGCTGGTAAGAAGATTGTATGTGGTAAGCTTATCCTAACAACAGGTACTTTTTTAAACGGTTTAATTCATATTGGGGATGAAAGAACACCAGCTGGGAGGTTTGCCGAGAAGCCTTCAACAGGTTTAAGTGAACAACTTAAAAAGTATGATTTCAAAGTAGGAAGATTAAAGACAGGTACACCACCAAGGTTAGATGCAAGAACAATCAATTATGCTGATTTGGAAGAACAGTTTGCAGACGACGATCCTTACTTTTTTTCTTTCTTAACAAAAAAACTTTTGAATAAACAAGTTTCTTGCCGAATGACTTACACCAACAAAAAGGTTCATAATATAATTAAAAAAAATTTGACCAGAAGCGCCATGTACTCTGGAAGTATACAGGGTGTCGGACCTAGATATTGTCCATCAATAGAAGATAAAATAGTAAAGTTTGCCGAAAAAGATAGACACCAGATATATTTAGAGCCTGAAGGGTTAAATGATCATACGATATACCCAAATGGGATATCAACTTCATTACCAGAGGAAATACAACAAGAAATATGTAATAATATCAGTGGTTTAGAAAATGTTAAGATAATTAGGCCTGGATATGCAATAGAATATGACTACATAGATCCTAGAGAATTATTTTTAACTCTTGAAACAAAAAAAATACAAAACCTTTACCTTGCAGGACAGATAAATGGAACTACAGGCTATGAGGAAGCTGCCGCTCAAGGATTGATTGCAGGTATAAATGCTGCATTATCATTTACTAAACAAGAACCATTTATTTTAGATAGGTCTGATGCATATATTGGTGTTATGATAGACGATTTAGTAACAAAGGGTGTTGCAGAGCCATATAGAATGTTTACTTCTAGAGCTGAATACAGATTAAGTTTAAGAGCCGATAATGCAGATCTTAGACTAACGAATAAAGGTATTGCTATTGGTTTAATTTCTAAAGAGAGAGAGAATTTATTTAAAGAAAAGGATTTTAAAATTAAATCAATATCAAAAATAATGCTCGAATCAAAAATATCACCAACGAAAATAAAAGTATTTGGTATAAAAATTGCACAGGATGGAGTTTTAAGAAACTCTAGTGAAATATTATCTCAAAAGGGTGTTGATATGAATAAAATAAGAGAAGTTTGGCCTGAAATACCTTTTTTCGATGAGAAAATTGATGAACAAATTGAGATCAACTCACATTACAAAGGATATCTAAAAAAACAAAAGGCAGATATTTTAGCTTTTAAGAGAGATGAGAACTTAGTTATACCAGATAAGGTTAATTATGATAATCTTTCAGGGCTTTCAAATGAGGTAAAGGCTAAGTTTAAACTAATTAAACCCAAAACTATGGGGCAAGCACTCAGAATAGACGGTATAACACCTGCTGCTGTTTATATTTTGTTGTCACATGTAAAAAGAAAGTCTATTAAGCTTATAGCTTAATGGATCTGATTTTACAAAAATATCTACTTTTAAAAAGCCAAAATGTTCCACGTGAAACATTTTTAGACTTTGAAACTTATATATCAATGTTATTAAAGCAAAATGATGAAATAAACATAATAAGCAAGAAAACAGACAAAGATTACCTAATTAGAGAACGACATATAATTGATTCAGCACAAATACTTGAATTTATTGATTTAAATAGTATAAATATAACAGATATTGGATCTGGAGGAGGTTTACCAGGTTTAGTTATTGCAATAATCTTGAAAAATATAAAAAAAACAATAAAAATCAACTTATATGAAAAAAGTCACCATAAAAGTGCCTTTTTAAGGAAAGTTATAAGAGATTTAAAATTAAATGCAGAAGTTATACAAAAAAATATTTTTGAAGAAGAAAATATAGAGTCTGGTACAATAATGGCAAGAGCATTTAAACCTTTGCCTATAATTTTAGAATTAATTTTTAAAAATTTTAAAAATTACAATAATATAATATTATTTATGGGTAGTAGTGGAGAAAAAGTTTTAAAAGAAACATTAAAAAACTGGGATCTTGAATTTGAAAAAAAAAAAAGTATTACAAGTGAGAATTCATTTTTGTTAAATATAAAAAATATTAAAAAAAAAATTAGAATTTAAAATGCAAATTATTTCGGTGATAAATCAAAAGGGTGGGGTTGGGAAGACAACTACTGTAATAAATCTTGCGGCTGGCTTAGCTCAACAAGAAAAAAAAATCTTAGTAATAGATCTTGATCCACAGGGGAATGCAACTACAGGACTTGGTCTTTCTAATTTAGAGAATTCTAGTGATACAATTTATGGTGTACTGAATGGAACGAAGTCAATTGTAGAGGTAATTAAAAAAACAGAGTTCAAAAATTTGGATATTGTTAGCTCAAATGTTGATTTATCTGGACTAGAAGTAGAGTTAGCAGAAGATAGTAAAAAAGCTTTTATTTTAAAGGATGAATTAGGGGCATATTTAAATGATTCTAGAGCACTATACGATTATATACTTATAGACTGCCCACCATCTTTGAATTTACTCACAGTAATGGCTTTAGTGGCCTCGCACTCACTAGTGGTGCCATTACAGACAGAATTTTTTGCTCTTGAGGGTCTTACACAACTAATAAAGACAATTGAGAGAATAAAGGTAAGCCTAAATCCTGAATTAAAGATAAGAGGCATCCTTTTAACAATGTATGACAAAAGAAATAAACTTTCTTCTCAAGTTGAAAAAGAAGCTAGAGATTATTTTAATGACAAAGTCTATGTCACAGTGATACCACGAAATGTTAGGCTCTCTGAGGCCCCCTCTCACGGTATGCCAGTTCTAATTTATGATAAATCTTGTTCTGGCAGTATATCCTATTTTAATTTTACAGATGAATTTATGAATCAAGAAGAAAAAATAGGAAGTGCCGCATAATGGATACTAATAAAATAAAAAAAGGTCTGGGTAGGGGCCTGTCCTCATTAATTGGAGAAACAAAAAAAGATATAAATCTTAATAAATTATTAATAAGCGAAATAATAAGTAATAAATTTCAGCCTAGAAAAATATTTGATGAAGAAAATTTATTTGAATTAACTAATTCAATAAAAGAGAGAGGAATTATACAGCCAATTATAGTTAGAAAATCTAATACTGAAAAGTCAAAATTTGAAATAATTGCTGGAGAAAGAAGATGGCTCGCAGCACAAAAAGCTGGTTTGCACGAAGTTCCTGTTGTTATAACAGAAGCAGATGATTTGAAATCTTTAGAGTTTGCAATTGTTGAGAATGTTCAAAGGAGTGATTTGAATGCAATAGAAGAAGCTCGTGGTTATCAACGTTTAATTGACGAATTTTCATATGATCAAGCAAAAGTAGCTCAATTTATTGGTAAAAGCAGAAGCCATATAGCTAACATTTTAAGACTTTTAAGTTTACCACAAGAAGTTTTAAAATTAATAGAAAACAAAAAAATATCAGCAGGTCATGCAAAAATTTTAGTTGGCTTGGATAATTCAGCATTTGTTGCAAAAAAAATAGTTGAAAAAAATCTTTCAGTCAGACAAGCAGAAAACTTTGTAAAAATTTTTAAGTTTACTAAAAAGTCAAGTAGGATTCTTAAGGATCCAAATTTACAATCATTAGAATCTTCAATTAGAGAAAAAATCGGTTTAAATATTTTAATTAAGAATAGAAAAAATAACACTGGATCATTAATAGTTGAATATAAAGAGTTGGATCAATTAAATAAAATTATTGATATTATAAAGTCTTATTATTAATTTAAGCTGCTTGCTCAATAATAAAATTAGATAAAATATTAATTGAGTTATTTGAGTATTTTTTTATCAAAAATTCGGTTTCGTTGATTTTATAAATTAGCTCTTCAACATCCTTGCTTGACCAGTTTCTTATTTGCTGTTTTATTATTTCTTTGTCTTTCCAAAATATTGGTGGTTTAAAGCTAGAAATGACGTTGTCTATATTATTGGTTTTTTCCATTTCTTTGCATAATTTAATTAATTGTTTGGATTTTATTAAAAAACTCCTAATGATAAGAATACAATCTTCTGAAGAATAATTATTCTCATTTAATATATGTGCTGTTCTTTTCTTATTTTTTGATAAACAATTGTTAATAAGTTCTGAGACATTATAATTTTCTGCTAAATTAGTAAGTTTGAGCAGATCTTGTAAATTTATTTTTCGTTTGTTCCCAATAAAACCTTCAATTTTTTGAAGCTCATTGGTTAAATTTAGTCTATCACCTCTGCATCTGCCAACAATCAAATTTACTGATTGTTGAGAAATTGGAATTTTTCTTTCTCTAAAAAAAAGATTAATGATTGCAGCTAAAGTTTGGTTATTGTCTTCATAAAAAGCAATACAAATCACCTCTTTATTCTTTTCAAATAAGGACCTCAGTTTCGATTTTTTTTCAAGTGTATTAGCATTTAAAACAAATACTAAATCTATAATCTTTTTTTCAATTAATTCGCTTATTAACTTAATAATTTTATCAGTCGATCTGTTTATTATAATCAGCTTTTCATTTTCAAAAAAAGACTTTGATAAAATATTATTAAAAAAATTGTTTTCATTATTAAGAATATCACCTTCATCATAATAATATGTGCTTTTAAGAAAATTCTTCTTAAATTTCTCGTCTATGACTTGATCTTTATATCCTTGATTTTCACCATAAAATAAAAAAAAATTATTTTTTTTATAATCAATTTTGTTTTGTTCAAAATTTTTGACAATCATTTATAATGTTTGTAACTCCACAACTAAATCTTGGGAAATTTTATTAATTATATTATCTTCTATAGTTTTTTTATATCGACTCATGTTAAGATTATTTTTTTGATTATTATAACTAAAGGCTTTATTAAATTTTAAAGTACCTATTGATTTATCACTATCATCAACAAATACATCAACATTAACAGTAATGATAATTTCAAATGTTAGAGCATTCCCACTCGAATCTTTTGATGTGACTAGTTCTTCTTTATTTGAAGTAATTTTTAATATATATTTTTGTTTGTTATCAATCTTTAATTTATTATTATTGAGATTTTTTGAGACTGATTTTGTGATTTTGTCATTATTAATATTTACAATTTCTCCTATATAAAACGATAAATTTTTAGAAGAAAGTATGGGTTCATATCCCGCACAACTGTAAAATCCAAGTAAACACAAAAAAAAAAATAATTTTTTCATTTTAATAGTAAATTAATTAATCTGCTCTTAACATATATTACTTTTATAATCTCCTTGTCTTCAAAGTATTTTTTATAATGATTTTCTGATTTAATCATATTTAAAAGTTTATCTTCATCAATATTTTTGTCACAAGTAACCAACCCCTTCTTTTTCCCATCTATTTGAACAACAATTTTAGTAGTCTTATTTTCTAAAAACTCCTCATTTATTAAGGGCCATTCTATAGTTTCTTTGTATCCAACTTCAATTAAGCATTCAGATGTGAGGTGTGGGATTACTGGATTTAAGATAGATAATATTTTTACATAATTCATTAATAAACAAGAACTGCTCAATTTACTATTATCCAACTTTGATAAAAAATTATAGGTTTCATGAAAATTTGCAATAATTACATTGTAATGGAAATTTTCTAAATTCCTTGTTATTTTATCCACAAGTTTGTTGGTAAATTCGTTGAGGCTATGATCACCTGAGTTTTTTTCAACATTTTTTTTTAATAAAATCCTTTCTTTGATATTTTGATGAGTTAACCAAAATTTATGTATAAATTTATATGAAGCTGACATTCCTTGGTCAGACCACTGAACATCTTTTTCTGGAGGACTATCTGAGAGAATAAACAGCCTTACAGCATCAGCGCCATAATTATTTATCATTTCTTCAGGATCAATCGTATTTTTTTTAGATTTTGACATGGACTCTGATGGGCCAACTTTAATTTTTTGTTTTAGATTATTTTTCAAAAAGAAATCTTTTCCATTAATAGTTTCTACATCCTTTGGGTTTAGCCACTTGCTGTTATGGTCCTTATAGGTTTCGTGACAGACCATTCCCTGTGTAAAGAGACCCTTAAAAGGTTCTGTGAAACTAAATTTTTTGTTATTAAAACTAAGCGCAAGAGTAAAAAACCTTGAATATAATAAGTGAAGTATTGCATGCTCGACCCCACCTATATACTGATCAACTGGCATCCAGTAATTCATCTCTTCTTCATCAAAGCCATAATCATCATTATCTGGTGAACAAAACCTCAGAAAATACCATGAGGAATCAACAAAAGTGTCGAGAGTATCAGTTTCAATTGTGCAATCTTCACCATCAATTTTAATTTTTTTCCACTCATGCTGATGATCTAAAGGATTGCCTGTAGTATTTAAATTAATATCCTCAGGAAGTTTTATGGGTAAATTCTCTATAGGAATTTTAACGACTTCATTATTTTTGTTATAAGCAATTGGGATTGGGCAACCCCAATATCGTTGTCTTGAAATTCCCCAGTCTTTTAACCTAAAATTTATTTTTTTTTTCCCAATTTTTTTTTTTTCTAAATGATTAATTGTTTCTGAGATGGATTCCTCAGGTGCCCTTAAGTCATTTAAAAAACTAGAATTAAAAATTATCCCAGGTCCAGTATAAGCTTCTTTATCAATTTTAAATTGATTATTTTCTTTTTCAGGCTTTACAACAGCAGTGACTTCTAAATTATATTTTAAGGCAAAGTCCAAATCTCTTTGGTCGTGTGCAGGACAACCAAATATTGCACCAAATCCATAATCCATCAGCACAAAATTTGCAAAGTAAACTGGTACCTTCTTTTTATTAAGAGGGTTTACAGCTAACAAGTTTGTTTTAAAGCCTATTTTCTCTGATTGAGCAATAGACTCTTCCGTCGTTCCATTTTTTGAACATTTTTTTTTAAATTCTAAGAACTCTTTGTCATTTTCATAAAATTTTGAAATAGGATGATCTGCAGAAACAGCCAGAAATGAAAAACCGAACAATGTATCTGGTCGAGTGGTAAAACATTTAATTTGCTTAATAGGCAGATCCCCCTCGATATCAAAAGCAATTTCACAACCAAAAGATTTACCTATCCAATTTTTTTGCATAGTTTTAACTTTATTTGGCCATTGATCTAAGTTTTTTAATCCCTCAAGAAGCTCTTCTGAAAATTTAGAAATATTAAAAAACCACTGGTTAAGTTTTTTTCTTTCAACTATAGCTCCAGAGCGCCAACCTTTACCGTCAATTACCTGTTCATTTGCGAGGACAGTTTCGTCTACGGGGTCCCAATTAACATAGTTTTCTTTTCTATAAACAAGTCCCTTATCATAAAGCTCTAAAAAGAATAATTGCTGATGTTTATAATATTCTGGTGAGCATGTTGAAACTTCTCTCTCCCAATCTATTGATAAGCCAAGTTTTTTTAATTGCGTTTTCATTGAACTGATATTTTTTTCAGTCCATTTTTTAGGATCTAAATTATTTTGTTTGGCAGCGTTTTCTGCAGGCATACCAAATGAGTCCCAACCCATTGGATGTAAAACATTATAACCTTGAAGCTTTTTATATCTAGAAAGAACATCTCCAATTGTGTAATTTCTAACATGGCCCATGTGAATATTACCTGACGGATAAGGGAACATTTCTAAACAATAAAACTTTTTTTTATTTTTGTCTAACTTAGCACGGAAAACGCCAGCATCTTCCCAACTTTTTTGCCACTTTTCTTCTATTTTTTTAAAGTTATATCTTTCCACTTTTAATTTATAAAATTAATCTTGAGGATAAGCTCTTTTAGATTTCTTCTTTTTAATTTTAGAATCTTGTTCACGTTTATATATAGCTGCTTTTTTTAAAATTTTATCTCTGATATCAAAAACTAAATCACTTTTTAATTCTCTAACTGTGCATTTATTATTTTGGCAAGTTCGTTTATGTAAATTTATAAGTAAACCATCTGCTCTAATTTCATTACTTAAAAATCTAATTGAAACTTTTATCGCTTCATCAAAATTTGTTTCAGAATACCAATCAGTAATTATAATACCACCAGAATAATCAACATTAGAAAGGGGTACAAAATTTAATGTATCAAGAGATGCCTTCCACATTGGATTTGCGGATGCGAACAAAAAATTTCCGTTACCCTTATCCCCACCTCCGAATAACTGTATACCCTTACCCGATTTTGCGTTCTCCCTTGCACGTTTCTGGGCATTAGGTTCCACAGTTTTAGAAAAATCAGGTTTCTTTAAGAGATCACAACCACTTAATATTATAGAAATACAAAACGTTACTAGTAAGGGCTTAATAAATTTGAAAATAGGCTTCATAAATAACTGTTTAGCTTAATAAGGCCTAATTTCAAAAGATAAATTTATAGTGATAAAATTATCACAAATTAGTAAAAAAAGAGCCTTTGCTGATAAAAATGGTTTGAGAAGCAATTGTTGTGTTATTTATAGAGTATTCATATGAACAATATAACAAAAGGAAATAAATGAATAACTTTAAAAAAATAGGGGTATCAGCTTTAGCTGGATCTCTAGCTATGGTGTCAGCAACAAACGCTGTTGAATACGCTGTAACAGGTGACTTAATAGCGACGTTCTCGTCTGCAAACGCTGTTCTGGTTGCAGAAGATGGAAGAGGTATTGGTGTCGATACTGATTTATATTTCAATACAAGTGGTGAACTAGATAATGGTTACACAATTGGAATGTTTATGGGTGTTAATACTAATGGTGCACTTTCTAATTCTTCATCTCAACTAACAATGGGTATGGGGTCTTTAGGAACAGTTCAAATAAATCATGTTGGTGGTTCAAAAGCGAACGCTATTGACGATGTTATGCCTGCTGCTTATGAAGAAACTTGGCATGGAATAGCTGTTGATAATCCTTCATTCTTTGGTGCTGCAGTAAATAGTGGTTCAATCGATTATAGAATACCTGCTCAAGAATTCATGGGTACTACTATAAACGCTTCAGTTACTTATGATCCAGGTCAAGGTGCCGGTGGTGTTGACGCTAAAGGTATTGGAACTACAGGTGATTCTGGAGTTGCTTACACTCTTCAATTTGCTCACGAAAGTGGAGTAGAAATTGGTGGTGGTCACGAAGCATTAAATGATGGTGATATCAAAGGTGCTAACCCAACTGGTGGTGAAACTGAAAATAACACTGCGTACATTAAATATGCAACTGGACCTTTTTCAGTGGGTTATCAGGCTGCTATAAAAAATGCTGCGCATGGTATTACTGCTAAAGGTAGAGACCAAGAAGCTAGTATGATGGCTGTTGCTTATACGTCTGGAAACACAACAGTTTCTTACGCTGAGTCAGAGCTAATTAACCTTAAGCATGGTGCAACTGCAGAACTTTCTACTGAGTTAGAATCTGTGCAAATTGCTCACGTAATGGGTGCTATGACTTTGTCAGCAGCTGTTAGTGAAACTAAAAATGCTAATGCTACTCTAGGTAGAAAATACGAAGAAAACACTTTAGCTGTTTCATTCGCGTTTTAATTAGTACTAAAAATTTAAAAACCGGCCTAAATTTTTTAGGCCGGTTTTTTTTATCCAACTAATTGATGCAAAACCCGAACAATTAGTTAACTTCAATTTTCTATAATTAAAATTAGCTATTCCACCCAAAGCTATTGTTTGTATATCTGAAGAGTTAGAAATTAAATTAAATTTAGAAATATTTAAAAAAAAATTAGTTTTTTTTGTTTTAAAAATAGGACTAACAAAAACTTCCGTACAACCTTGGTTTTTCTTATTTATTAATTGTCTACTATTATGAGCAGAGCCAAGTATTTTGAATTTTGTATGAACCTTCAAATTATTTAAATTTGTTAATTTGTTAAATGAAGGGATATAAACACCATCTAATTTAAGTTTTCTTGCAACCTTTAAGTTATTTGCAATATAAAATTTTCTACCTTGATGTATGCATAAATTTCTAATGTTTTTAATAATATTTAGATCTAATTTATGTTCATAATTCCTATATATTAATGAAATATCTTTATTTAAATTTCTTATTTCATCACTATTAAAGTGATTTATAAAGTAGTAGATCTTAAGTTTATTATGCATAATACAGTATCTAAATTAATATCTATTCAAAAAAAAATACAGGAAAAAAACAATAAAACCAAAATTATAGCTGTTTCTAAAACTTTTCCAATTGAAGAGATAATGCCCCTAATTGATTATGGGCAAAAAGATTTTGGTGAAAACAAAATTCAAGAAGCTATAAAGAAATGGACCTCAATAAAAGAGGATTTTACTGATATCAATTTACATATGATCGGAAAAATTCAATCAAATAAGGTTAAATTTGTTGTTCCTTTATTTGATTATATTCACTCACTAGAC
>Ga0307986_10001002_pt1 | contig 20864 bp, 16 predicted proteins | sample EllFjometageno82_FD_203170 | JGI IMG/M metagenome (GOLD analysis project Ga0307986, IMG submission 203170) | Marine microbial communities from Ellis Fjord, Antarctic Ocean - #82 | ecosystem: Environmental > Aquatic > Marine > Unclassified | place: Southern Ocean | collected 2014-10-09
GATGATGAAACAATGTTAACACTTAGATCGAAACAGTATTACGAAAAGCCTTCAATGAGACGGACTAGAGAGCTAGACGCTGCAAAGAGAGCACAGTGGACAGAGGACAGAAAAGCTGAAAGAGCCAATAAAGGGCATGTTTGGACAGCAATTGTGAACGGAAAAGCTTCATAGCACAACATTATTTAACATTTTTTTAAATTAGGGAACATTTTATGTTCCCTTTTTTACTTTTTATATATTAGTATATATTTATATCTGACTATGACTCAAAAATACACCATCTCAATATGGTTGTAACGGGTTCAATTAAAATTCTATTAAGGTTCTAAATAACCTTATTTCCAAATTAAAATATTAAGGAGAAAAACTATGGCTGAAAGCAAATTGCTTAAGGAAGCTATTGCCGATGCGAAAGCTGTTAGAGAAACTGCTATTGCAAACGCGAAGCTAGCCCTTGAAGAAGCCTTTACACCAAAGCTACAATCTATGCTATCTAGAAAGATAGAAGAGGAAGCTGAACTAGAAGACGATGAAGAATTAGAAGAACAAACTGATTCATCCGGACTAGGTAAAGGAGACAACAAGGTAGATCAAGCTGATGGAGACGACGAAGAAAAAGCTGAAACTGAAACTATTTCATCTGCTCCTGGGACTGAAGATGGCAACTTAACGGTTGTTAACAAACTTACTGAAACTGAAAGTGAGGACGAAGACCTAGAAGACGTGATGGAAATGGAAGACGATGAAGACTTTGATCTTGAAGAAATCATTAGAGAACTTGAAGGAGAGGACGACGAAGAAAATACTGAAGTTTATGAAGAAGAAGAAGAAGAGCTCGAAGAGCCTGTTTCTGAATCTGAAGCTGAAGTAGAAGAAGACGACGTTGAATTAGATTTAGACGAAATCATTAAGTCACTTACAGAAGAAGACGAAGATGAAGACGAAACAGTTGCAGAAGGTGATGAAGACGAAATGGCACAGAAAGAAGAAGAGCTTGAAGAAGCTTACTCTACTATCCGTTCATTGAAGGCTACAATCAATGAAGTTAATTTATTGAATGCAAAATTATTGTTCTCAAACAAACTGTTTAAATCTCACAACTTGACTGAAGGACAAAAGATGAAAATCATCGAAACGCTTGATAGAGCACAAAACCCAAGAGAAGTTAAATTAGTATATTCTACTTTAGCTGAATCATTAGGTTCTGGCGCAACAAAGAAAGCAACAATTAAAGAGGGAATTGCATCTAGACCAACAAAATCAACTGCTCCTAAAAGAGCCGTTATTGTTGAAACTGATCAATTTTCTAGTAGAATGAAAAAATTAGCAGGATTGCTATAACTAAAAAAATTAGGAGAAAATAAATGTCAAACAACATTTCAAACTTATTAGACAATGCTGGTGCGGCTCACGCAACACAATTACAGCAAACACGTGGTCTAGTTGGTAAGTGGGAAAAGACTGGACTTCTTGAAGGAATAGGCACTGAATACGACAAAAGTGGTATGGCCGTTCTTTTAGAAAACCAAGCACGTCAATTAATTGATGAGTCTTCAAGCACTTCTAACGGTACCGCAAACAGAGAACAATGGTCAGGAGTTGCTCTTCCTTTAGTACGTAGAGTATTTGGTGAAATTGCTGCAAAAGATTTTGTATCAGTACAACCAATGAATTTACCTTCAGGACTAGTATTCTTTTTAGACTTTAAATACGGTGATAACGGACCTGGTGGAACAGCTACTGAAACTGCAACAAATAACCATAGATTCAACGCTGGCGCAGATCTTATGGGTAACACTTCAGCTTCAAACGCTGATCCTTCTGGCGGTCTTTATGGCTCTGGGAAATTTGGTTACTCATTAAAGGTTGATTCAGTTGCTAATCCAACAATCGCACAAGCTACAGCTTCTTGGGCTGAAGTTGGATTTGATTCAGATTTATCTGCATCTGTTGCATCTGGAAATATCAAAAAATTAACTATCGCTTTATCAGCGTTTGTTGGCGCAACAACTGGTTTAGGTGTAGATACAACTTCACTTGGAGCAATTCAAGCAACAGGATCTACATCTGGTGGTACTGACTTTAACCAACAAACATTTGGTGAATACGCTTCATCTGATGCTACTAACGCAATCATATTTGTTTCTGCTTCTGTTAGTGCAACAGGAGTTCCTACTGTTGATTATATCGCAGGTACAGATTTATTATTCCCAGTATTAACTACTGCTGATGATAGAGCTGACTATGAAATGGTTGGTGACGTTGATGGTACATTAGCTGCTCAAGATTTAGCTATACCTCAAATCGATGTTCAGATGAAGTCAGAAGCAATTGTTGCTAAGACTAGAAAACTGAAAGCTGCATGGTCTCCTGAGTTCGCTCAAGACTTAAATGCATATCACTCAATCGATGCTGAAGCTGAATTAACTTCTATGTTATCTGAATACATCTCAATGGAGATTGACTTAGAGATATTAGATATGTTAATTACTAGCGCTAATACTACTGACTACTGGTCAGCTGCTCTTGGTGAAGTATATGACGGTTCAAGTGCATTCTTAAGCCCAACTGCTGCAGAAGCTTACACGCAATTCTCATGGTTCCAAACTTTAGGTACTAAAATACAAAAAGTTTCTAACCAAATCCATGCAAAAACTTTAAGAGGTGGAGCTAACTTTATCGTTACTTCTCCAGAAATCGCAACTATTTTAGAGTCTATCCCAGGATATTCTGTAGATACAGATGGTAGCGCAAATAATTTTGCAATGGGTGTACAGAAAGTTGGTGCATTAAACAGTAGATTTACGGTTTACAAAAACCCTTACATGACTGGAAATACTCTTTTATTAGGTTTCCGTGGCCAACAATTCTTGGAAACTGGAGCGGTTTACGCGCCATATATTCCATTAATTATGACTCCATTGGTTTACGATCCTACGAACTTTACACCACGTAAAGGAGTAATGACTCGTTATGCTAAGAAAATGGTAAGACCAGAATTCTATGGTAAAATCATGATCAAAGGTTTAAACAGAATCTAATCTACGATTAACATAGTATTATTTTAATAAAGAGAGGCTAAGAAATTAGCCTCTTTTTTTTATGCCCTGATATTTATACTAAATAGAAGAGGTTATTATGTCAAAACAAAACATAGAAAAGAATGTCCCAAAGGGAAACGTCAAATTTGAAATAACATTATCAGAAGAACAAAAGCTCGCAAAGCTTGCAATGTTGCACCACCCTTATAATTTCATAGTAGGTAAGGCTGGCTCAGGTAAAACATTGCTTGCATGTCAAGTAGCACTAGATATGTTTTTTAAGCGAATGATAAACAAGATTGTTATAACAAGACCAACCATATCAACAGAGGATAATGGGTTTTTACCAGGGTCAGAAAAAGAAAAGATGGAACCATGGCTAGTTCCAATCAGATCTAATATGCGTAAGGTTTATAATAAGCCTTTAATATTGGAAAAGATGGAAAACAATGAAGATATAGAGCTAGTTTCTCTAGCCCACTTTAGAGGTAGAACGTTTGAAAATTCAGTAGTAATAGTTGATGAGTTTCAAAACTTAACTAGGTCTCAATTAAGGATGGCACTTGGTAGATTAGGGAAAGGTTCAACTATGATATTCTGTGGTGACAATCAACAGATAGATTTAAAGGATACGAACTATTCAGCCATCGTTGATATATCTAAGATAACTGAATCAAGATTTGTATACAAAAGAATACTACTTGATAACCACAGACACGAAGCAATTGATAATGTGTTTGAAATGTTGATGGGCATGTAATCAAATACAATATTTTTTGATATTTATATCAGTAATATAAGAAATACGGGGAAAAAGAATGGCCGCAGGAAAATATACGTTTATAATAGAGCAAGGTGCAACTACTGATTTTGAAATAAAATGGACAGATTCAAATGGTGCTCCAGTAGATTTAACTTATTATTCTGCTAGAATGCACATACGTTCAAATTACGGTAGTGGTGGAACATTATATGCCTCATTATCCAGTACATTGGATTCAGATGGTACTGGATTGAATAGGTCTGGTTCCTCTGGTATACTTCCACTCCAGTCCGGAAGCATAGGCCTCTATATATCAGCTGCCTCATCTTCTAATTTTACATTTAACGAGGCCAAATACGATTTAGAGCTAGTTTCTGGTAGTTATGTACATAGATTATTGGAAGGAAAGGTTAAACTAAGCAAAGAAGTAACTGTGTAATATGTCTGTAACTATAAATAATTCTCAAAATACTGTATCGCTTACTGAAAACAAAGGCAGTTTAGAGATAATAGACAATAACACATCTATAACTGTAAATATACCTGTAGAAATATCTACCATTGCCACAATAGCGTCACAAGGACCAAAGGGAGACGCCGGAATTCCTGGCGAATATATTTCAGGATCTTCTCCAATATTTTCAGATACAATAGTAGATGGTCTTTTAACTGTAGATAATTTTGTTATTAGTGAATCAAAAACTTCTGGTGTAAAGGTTTCTATTGGAGAATTTCACATTGGCCACTTTGCCCTAAAAGGTGATGCTTACCCTTTCCTTCAAGTTACTGGTTCTGGGCTAATCATTTCTGGAGCGCGAAATAGCGACGGTTTTGCCAATATGCTAAAGATAGGGGATGTTGAAATATCAGATAATAACAACCCTAACACATGGGGGTTCACGGGACCATATAGAGGAGGTCTACATATTAACGCCCCAAAGGGCATATTCATAACATCTGCATCTGGCGTACCTTCAATCCCCCACTCCATGCTTTATAGAGCAATGGATGGAAAACACCAGTTCTATGGATCACAGTCTCTTGGCCAAGACGGAGGAGGATACAACGCCCAGGCCTCAGTTAATGTCCAAGATGGAAAAGCGGTTGCTCAATTTTCCAACGACTATATATATCTTGGATACGATCCCTTGGACAGCAACTCAACAGTTACCCACGTACGTTCGTCAACTGATATAAGAAACTATTTTGAAGCAGGAGTAACCTCATTTGGAATTAGCAGCAGGGTAGATGATGCATCCTCAGAAGCGAGGTACTTTACTAGTGAGTCATTTGGTTTTAGGGTTGGCGGATATTATGAAGAATTAGTATATACGGGACAAAGAACTCCCCAGATAGGTGTAGCCTATAGAGGTGAAGTAATGTTGGCACATGGAACAAATAATAGAAGTAGTTATAGGCTCAGAACAACAGGCAAAGGAACAAATCTATTCGGCGATACAACTATAAATGCATCAATACCGGGCCAAGCTGGCTCTGAAGGTATCATTGAAACCCCTGGTAATCTTAATGTAGTGGGTAATATAAGCTCATCAGGACACATAACAGCATCAGGCAATATAAGCTCAAGTGGTAATTTAATAGCAAGCGAAAGCATAACATTAAATGCTGCTGAATCTAGAATTAATTTTACAAATAATCTAACTATAGGAAACCCTACCGAAAATGAGTACATACAGTTAATAGATGAACAGATCAGGTTAAAGGTAAACGGCGGTGAAGCTATAACTATAAATGGAAATTCAGCAAAAGTAATTATAGGTTACTCAGGTATAAATGAAACCACGATCGGATCATCTGGCAACATATTAGCACAATTTGATTCACAGACTGGTAAAACATTACTCCATAGTAGTACAGAAGGAGTATGTATAGGCGCTGGCTCTTTGACTGAGATAAGTGGTATATCAGACTTAGCAGTTTCAGGTAGTTCGTATTTCAAAGGGAGTATAACAGCCTCAGGAACTATAAGTTCAAGCGGCAATATAATCACAGAAGGCAACATCATATCATCCGGCGACATAAGTGCAAGTGGAAATGTATATGCTGGTAATATAATATTACCCCCCGAAGGATCAATAACTCCATCTATTAGCCATAACTCTATATATTTTAGAAATAAATTACCGGGTACAGGAACAGGAACACAAGAATGGATGGAAGTTGGCCCTGATAAGATTAGATTAAATGTTAATGGTAATCCTTATTTTTCTGTAGGCCCAGGATCAATTGCATTTAATGTTGCACATGATGATGTACAATATTCGTATGAAAATGTTAATGGAGTAGATATACAGTCTCAAAAACTAAAAGGTGATAAAAACATTGGTTATTTTAGAGACCATATTGCAATAGGTAGTGGTTCTAATATGTGGCCAACAACGAATGGATTACAAAACTCATCACCAGATGGAACTCTAAAAGTTTGGGGTAGTCTAAATGTAGCTGATGGTACTACTACAGGCGGATTAAAAGGCGACATAACAGCCTCAGGAGATATAAGTTCAAGCGGCCTAATAACGTCGAATACCCTTATAGTTGATGGCTCGCAAGTAGACTTTACAAATTTACCAACATCAGATCCATCTGTTGCAGGAAGATTATGGAATGATAGTAATACTGTAAAAATATCTGCAGGATAGGTATCGTATTAGACAAATCTATACACTTTTTATGCATTAAACTGATATTTATATATAATTAATAAGGGATAACTATGGCAACAAAAATACCAATATGGCCAGGCTCATCATCATTCTTTCCTGGAGACACTCCGTTTGGATTATATGATACCGACCCAACATTTCAAACCGATATTGAAAGAGTAGCAGACTGGTGCGCAAAAAGACTAGGCTACCCAATAGTAGATATAGAATTACAGGATATAAATTTCTATACTTGCTTTGAAGAATCCGTTTCTGAATATAGCTCTCAAGTTAACTATTTTAATATAAAGGAAAATCTTTTATCAATTAAAGGAAATCCCACAGGCAGTAATCTTACTCATAAAGAGATAACCCCAAATCATGACAGATTACTAACAATAGCCAATAGTTATGGTATGGAAGCTGCCGCCGGTGGAGACGTTACGTACTATAGTGCATCAATATCCGTCACTCAATCCCAACAAGTATATAATCTAACAGACCCAGCAGTTGTATCACTAGAATCAGGAATTGCCGGCATAGATAATATAGAAGTTAGAAAGGTATTTTATCAGGGTACTCCAGCAATGTCAAGATATTTCGATCCATACGTTGGAACAGGATATGGAAGCGATCACTTATTGGATGGATTTGGAATGGGCAGCTATAGCCCAGCCGTAAACTTTTTAATGATGCCAATGTACGACGATTTATTAAGGGTACAGGCAATAGAATTTAATGATACAATTAGAAAATCTGCATACAGTTTCGAACTTAGAAACGATAGAATAAGAATATTTCCTAGACCCAAAGCCAATTTTAAAATGTGGATAGAATACATTAAAACGGCCGATAGAAATAATGCACTTAAAAACGGAACAGCAGCGTCAACCATGACAGATTTTTCTAATGCCGAATATGACAATATGTTATATAGAAACATTAATGACCCTGGAAAACAATGGATTAGAAAGTACGCTTTATCATTAACAAAGGAACTACTAGGTAACGTTAGAAGTAAATACAGTTCAATACCTATTCCGGGATCAGAGACTAATCTTGATGGTGAGACACTTAGAAGCGAAGCTTCCATTGAAAAAGAAAACTTGATAACACAGTTAAGAGAAGATTTAGAGGCAGCGTCTAGAAGAAATCTTTTGGAAAGACAACAAGAAGAATCTGAGTTTATGAACCAGACGATGAATAAAATTCCATACGGAATATACATAGGGTAATTTATGGCACTATTTGGATCATCAAGAGACGTTAGCCTTTTTAGAACTCTTAGCCGAGAGTTGGTTAATAAAATTATAGATACTGAAGTAGATATTCTAAAAACTTCTATTTACGATGTTGATGAAAATCTCTATGGCGAGTCTATTGATAAGATATTTAAACCTGGAGTTAGGGTCAACTGTATAATAGATGTTGAAGATCAGGTTTGGGATGATTCAGAACTTGGTTCAGACGTTAACCAAGCTTCTAAGTTTAGTTTTTTAAGAGATGACCTTTTACCAGCTGGAAGTATTGGTACACCAGCTGCAAATATAGTTTTAGAAGTAGGTGATATAATATACTGGAACAATATCTATTGGGAAATTGATGGCGTTGTTCAAAACCAATTAGTGGTTGGTAAAGACCCAGCAAAAGACAAAGGTTTTGTTTCTGGTGATAGGTCTGAATTTGGATCTAATTTTTCTATTATATGTCAAACGCATCAAACTAGAAAAAGTAGAACACAATTGGATGATATTAGAGTAGGATACAATAATTATGGATTATATGGAGAATAACAATGGCAAATAGCGCACCAAGACCAACACCTAAATCCTCCCACGATTCTGCAGGTAATAAAATATCTAACCAAAGATCTGCTCAAATCAACAGAACAAACGATATAAAGGATGTAAAGGTAGGATTATATGACGTAGATGAGGCAATTTATTATTATTTTGAAAACGTAATAAAGCCTCGCGTGACTGAAGGCGAAAGAGAAATAAAGGTACCTGTTGTATATGGTTCTCCTGAAAGGTGGAAAAGTGTACAAAAATCTGGAGTTTATAGGGATGACACTGGCAAAATACAATACCCAATATTAATATATAAGAGAACTGGCATAGAAAGGCTAGATGGATATACTAAGCTTGATGCCAATAATCCAAATCTTTTTTACTCTGTCTCCAGTAATTACAACGAAAGAAATAGATACGACCAATTCGACATTCTTGTAGGTAGAACCCAAAGTAAAAAAACACACAACGTTGTTATTCCAGATTATGTAAAATTATCATATGATTGTATACTATTGACTGACTTTATAAAACACCAAAACAAGGTAATAGAGGATATAAATTACGCATCCAACGCATATTGGGGAAAAGATAATTATTATAAATTTCTTGCAAATATGTCATCCTTTAACCTAACAAACGAAGCTAACCAGGGAGAAGAACGAACTTCTAGAGCAGAATTTACCCTGGAGATGAGCGGTTATATTATTCCAGATAATTTACAAAAAGATATGACTCAGGTCAATAAATTAGATTATGGCGTTGCAAAGGTTCAAATAGGAGCCGCGACAACGTCCAACATTGAAAATAACGGTGGAACTAATCCACAACGAGGATTGGCTGGAAAAACCAGCTATCACTCAATTTAATAATTAAAGTTACAGAGGTTACAAATGGTATTACAAAACGACATTAAAGACAAACTAAACAAGCACAGGTCAGAAAAAGCTAGTCAAGCTCAAGAAAAACCAGCAGAAAAAAAGTTTTCAACTGAAGAATTAGATATGATTTCAGACATAAAATCTAACTATGATTCAATAACTTTGCGAATGGGACAATTACATTTTGAGCTAAGTTCGTTAAGCGAAGAAAAATTAAATCTAGAGACAGATTTTAACAAAAATAGAGAGCAAGAGGTGGATTTTGCAAAACAATTAACTGATAAATATGGAAAAGGATCTTTAGACATTTCTACTGGAATTTTTACTCCAGCAGAATAGTTTTTGGACATTGGTTCTATATTTATATATGAATATCTGTATCCACTTTTATCAACAGAATAGATAAAAAATAGTTAAATTAGAGGAGAATATAAATGGCCGAAAGAATAGTTAGCCCAGGTGTTTTTACACAGGAAAACGACTTATCTTTTTTACCAGTGGGAATTGGTGAAATAGGAGCAGTAATAATTGGTAGAACCCAAACAGGACCAGCATTTAAACCTGTACAAGTTAGATCAATGAACGAATTTGAACTTAGATTTGGTAGTAGTACATCAGGTACATACGTACCATTCACAGTGAAAGAATATATTAAAAGTGCCGGTGTTGTTACGATCGTTAGAGTCTTAGGACTAAACGGTTTTGATGCGTCAGACCAAGTATTTTTAATAGCGTCAGGATCTACAACTGGTCCTTCAGGATCAACAGTAGCCGCGTCTACCCCATTCTTATTGGGAGTCTTACACGCATCAGCCAACGGCGACAACGCAACAAAGGATGGTTTATTAGCTGAGACAAATATTAACTTTGGTTATTCTCAATCTAAAGCTTGGTCAGACGCTAGTGGAGACATCATAGGAAATGACGCAGGCCCATTTGGAGGAGCACTTACTGGAAACGGACAGTTATCTCTTACTAAATTCTTTGGTCATTTAGCATCAGTACACCAAACAGCGTCGTTTGATAAAACAAATGATTACTATATTCCTAAATTAGTAGGTAAAGGACCAGGAATACATGTTCCATCGGCAGCTTATAATGTAAACCAACCTGCATCGTATGTTTACTCAATATTTAACTCTCAATCATATGGTGCAGACAGCAACAATAAAGGAGGTGGATATAGCTTTAATAACGCATCTGCATCCCTTGGATCCATTACATTTAACGCAGCAGCTGCATCTGTAACTGGTACTAATTCATTAACATCAGGTAAAGAATACGTAAACGCAAGTACTCCTTGGGTAATTTCGCAAACTGTAAACGCTAAAAACTTCCCGTTGGTTAAATTCCATACTGTATCTGATGGTTCAGATTCAAATAGAAAATATAAAATAAGCATAATGTCTATAAAATATGCAGGAAGTATAGGCGGACAAGACTATGGAAGCTTTTCTGTTATTGTTAGACCTATCGGTGATACAGATAATAAAGTACTTGCTTTAGAATCATACTCAAACTGTAACTTGGATCCTAGCTCACCAAACTATATCGCTAGAATAATAGGTGATAGGCATACTTCTTATGATGGTAACGGTAAATTAGTTACTAGTGGAGACTACCCTAATATATCTAAATTTATACGTGTAGAATGCCACGCAAACGTAGGAAATGCAGTATATGATGAATCTTTAATTCCGTTTGGAAATGAAGCTTATATATCCCCATTGGCGGTAACTAACTTGTCTAGTTCTTTAGTAGCATCTTACCCTGCAGCTGCTCTAGTAACATCTAGAAGTTTAGCTACAGATACAACTACATATTTCGGATTCAACTTTAACGAAACTATATTGAAGAACGGTGGATACAATTATTTAGCTCCACTTTCTGATAACGCGGTAATTGGTAATAATTCAAACTTCTTACTAGAAAACAGTACTGATGGTATGGCAACTGCCGCTGCTGATCCATTAATTAAAGTTTCTGGAAGTACAGCCCTAAATGCTAAAAGATTTACAATTGCTTTCCAAGGAGGATTTGATGGAGTTAACCCTGCTAAACAAGTTGCTATTGGAAAAGATATGTTATCAACCAATACGTTTGGATTTAGTTTTGCAAGTACAACTGCAGACGGATACGTTGCGTATAAGAAAGCTCTTGATACTGTAACTAATCCTGATGAAATAGATATTAATCTTATTGTTACTCCAGGAATACTTACTCAGAATGCAGCTAATTTTGCAACAAAAGTAATGGATGTCTGCGAATCAAGAGGTGATTGCTTCTACGTTATAGACGGTGTTAACTCTCTTAATGGAGACAGTGTAACAGCCGCAACAACACAAGCCGCTAATTATGATACAAATTATGCAGCAATGTATTACCCATGGGTTAGAGTATTCGACGCAACAATAAATAGATTCTTATTTGTTCCCCCGTCAGTAGTAATTCCTGGTGTATACTCCTTCAATGATAAGGTTGCCTTCCCATGGTTTGCTCCAGCTGGTCTTAATCGTGGTAGTTTAACAACAGTTACTGAACCATACACTAGACTAACTCATGCAGAAAGAGATGATTTATACGAAGGTAAAGTTAATCCAATTGCAATATTCCCGAATACAGGAGTTTGCGTATGGGGCCAAAAGACTTTACAAACTAAACCATCAGCGCTTGATAGAATTAATGTTAGAAGATTGCTAATTAAACTTAAGAAATTTATTGCATCTTCTACTAGATACTTGGTATTTGAAAATAACACAACAGCAACGAGAAATAGATTCTTAAATATTGTTAATCCATATCTTGAAACAGTTCAACAACAACAAGGTTTATATGCTTTTAAAGTTATTATGGATGAATCAAATAATACTCCTGATGTTATAGATAGAAATCAAATGAAAGGTGAAATATTCCTACAGCCTGCAAAAGCTGCGGAATTTATCATTGTAGACTTTAACATCATGAGAACAGGTGCATCTTTTGAAGAATAAAAAACAGTATAAGACAGTACTTATATATAGAGGAGAAAAATAAATGGCAAATCTAGTCGATCCAAATGAAATAATGTTCACGGCCTTTGAGCCCAAACAGCAAAATAGATTTATATTTTATGTTGATGGAATACCTGCATATCTTATAAAAACAGCTGCAAGGCCAGTCATAACGACTGAAACCGTTGAATTACAACATATAAATGTTTCAAGATACGTTAAAGGTAAAAGTACTTGGGGCGCAATAAGTCTAACACTTTATGACCCAATTGTACCATCAGGTGCTCAAGCAGTTATGGAATGGGTACGTTTACACCATGAGTCTGTGACAGGTAGAGATGGTTATGCAGATTTCTATAAGAAAGATGTAACGATCAATGTACTTGGACCAGTAGGTGATAAAGTAGAAGAATGGACTGGTAAAGGTGCATATATTACAAGTGCAGACTTCGGTGCAATCGATTGGACAGCAACAAATGCAGTAAACGAAATCACTATGGAAATTCAATGTGATTACTGGATACTACAATTTTAATATAATATTACATACTTTAAAAAGACCCTACAAGTTAGGGTCTCTTTTTGTTTATTTTTTGCGGAAATATATATTTATATATGTTATATTAAAAACAAAGGAGAAGAGTTATGACTAAAGTAGTAGACCAAGATTACCCAGGGCAAGACAGATTATCAGACCAAGATATTAAAAATTTAGCTATTCAACAGGCTAGCCCAGCCGTAAATGAATCAGTGAAAAATTATGCGTTTCCAACTGAAACTATAGATTTACCCAGTAGAGGTTTGTTGTATCAAGAAAACAGCCCCTTATCATCGGGAACTATTGAGATTAAGTATATGACCGCAAAAGAAGAAGATATTCTTACTTCTCAAAACTTAATTAAAAATGGAACAGTTATTGACGTATTACTGCGATCCCTTATAGTTAGCCCTATAAATTACAATGAATTGCTTGTTGGTGATAAAAACGCAATAATGATTGCAGCAAGAGTTTTAGCGTATGGTAAAAATTATGAGGTTGAATTAACCAATCCATCTACTGGAGCAAAGCAAACTGAAAACATAGACCTTACGTTATTTTCCAATAAAAACTTTGATGAAGATAACTTTGAAAAAGGCCAAAATAAATTTTCGTTTCAATTGCCTGCATCTAAAAGAATGCTTGAGTTCAAGCTTTTAACACACGGTGATGATAAACAGATAGCAGATTCAATAAAGGCCGCTAAAAAGGCTTCAAACAGAATATCCGGTGTGTCACCTGAGTTAAGCACTCGATTAAAGCATATGATTGTTTCTGTTGACGGAGAAATGGATAGAATCAAAATATCTAAATTTGTGGATACGGAATTCTTATCTAGAGACTCAATTGAATTTAGAGAATACATTAAACAAGTATCGCCTGATATAGACCTTACATATGTATATTATGGCGAAGATGATGGCGAAGAATACTCAGTAACCATGCCAATGTCCGTTAAGTTTTTTTGGCCTAGGTCCTAACTATAGGGCCATCCTGCACACCTTGCTATTTGATATGGCATATTATTCGCAAGGGGGCTTCACTTGGACGGATTTATACACAATGCCAATACACCTCAGACGATTCTATCTTGATAAACTTCAAAAGGTTAAAAAGAGTGAAAAAGAAGAGGCTGAAAAACATAATAAAAAATCTCCATCGCCAAGACCACCCCGAAATAGATAAAACTCTAACTTTCTGATATTTATATACGATAAACTACGAACATCAGGAGAAAAAACATGACAGAAAAAGAATTACGCAAACAACTTAGATCAGAGGTTAAGGGCATTATATCAGAAGAGAATGCAATAACTAATCTTTTAGGTAAAATTTTAAATGGTATGTCGTCTGCTGCCAAGAAAAGGGCATTGAAAAAGATGATAAATACACCTGAACTAGTTGCCCTTATGAAGTCTTCAGACAATCCTAGAACAAACGATTATATAGACAGAATAAACAACTTATAATATAAATCATGGCAAACTTCGAAGACATAAAAAAAGCTAATGATGAGCAAAAAAGGCTCAATAAAAGTCTTGACGACGCTGCGACAAGGGTTGGCACAATGTACTCGAAGTACAGTGAGTTTTCAGATAAACGATCAAAGGCAGCCAAAAAATATAAGAAGCATCTTGAAGCACAAGAAAAATCATTAGATACTATAAGTATAAAGATAGAAGAACAAGCGGTAAAGGTAAAGGAAATAGCCACCGAATATAAAGCTAAATTAGCTACTTCTGCCAAATTGAAATCCATTGAAAAAGAAATAACAGACTTTCAAAAGGAACAAACTTTGTATGCTGCTAGTATTGAAGGATATGATCAGTCGTCATTACTAACAGCAAAGGCTCAAGAAGCATTAGATAGTGGAAAGGTTGGAAAATCAAAAGCCATATTAGATGTTGCATCGCTTGAACGAGACTTAATGAAGGAAGTACTTGCTGGAAATCTTGATTTGGAAGATGTACAAGGAAGACAGGCAACTATAGTTTCAGATTTAGCAACCCAATACGATCTAACAGGAGAAGAAGTTGATAGTATAACTGGTGTTCTAGACGGACAATTTAATTCTGTAGCAGCCCTAAATGAAGAATTAAACGAATCAAATGCTCTTGGAATATCTAGGAGAGATATACTGCAATCCCAACAAACAGCGCTATCTGAACAAGATGATATGCTGAAAAAACTAAAGAAAGGCGCAACAAAGTATATTGGCGTATTTAGTAACGGATTTCTTGCCTTTGGAGCTATATCAAAATTCCTAGCGAGTCAAGTGTTAAGTACCAGAGATTTAGCAAAGAATCTAGGCGTAAGTCAAGGAAAAGCTTTCAGCTTAGGAAAGCAAACGAAACTTTTAAAGATGGAATTTGCAGGAATGGGAATGGACTTTACAGCCTCCCAAGCTCAAATGGTGGCAAATGCATCTGATCTTTCTGAAGTAACATATGGAAATGTAAAAGCCGTAGGTATCATGTCAGAGCGATATGGTATGGGCGCTTCTGAAGCTGCAAAGTTAAGAAAAATACAATTAGATATAACCGGTGGTAGTGAAGAGTCAGCTGACGCCCTTACAGCCGGCGCAATAGCATTAGCCGAGGCAAATAACGTAGCTCCAGGAGAAATACTTGCTGATATGGCTTCAAACAGTGAAGAATTTGCTAGATATGGAGCAGAAGGAGCAAAAAGAATGGCCCTTACTGCCGTGGCCACCAAAAAAATAGGCATAGAAATGTCGTCATTAGTTTCTGCTAGTAGAGGCTTATTAGATATAGAAAATTCACTCAACGCAGAAATGGAAGCAGAAGTAATGTTGGGTAGAGAGCTTAATCTTGAAACAGCCAGATCTGCTGCATTACGAGGTGATCATTTAACCGTCGTAAAAGAATTAGCAAAAGAGTTCGGTTCTGTAGAAGACTTTCAAAATTTATCTGTACTACAACAAGAAGCCGCCGCTGCCGCCGCCGGATTAACTGTTGAAGAAATGACTAAAATGCTAGCCAATCAGCACAAGATAACAAGTCTTAAGGGTGAAGAACTAGAACATTTTAAAAAGACTGGTGAATTAGCTGCTGAGGCAATTCCATATAGTGAAAGAGCAGCCGGATTTGCAGCTGAACATGTGAATTCAATCATTGCTGGAGTCGGTGCATATTCATCTATGAAATCTGGTATTAAAGATATTGCCTCCGCTGCAAAAAGTGGTATGGGTGTACTTGCTAAATTTGTAGGCTTAGGCAAAGATAAAGGACCAGTAACAGATTTAACTGATAAAGTATCAGGACAAGCAAAAGCCAAAGGTAAAGACTTAGTTTCAAAGATTGCAGATAAAGCCAAAGGTAAAGACTTAGTTTCAAAGGTCGCAGATAAAGCCAAATCAAAAGGTAAAGACCTAGTTTCAGCAGGTACAGATAAAATAAAATCAGCAATACCAAGCCCAAGTAAAGCATCAGATGCAGCAGCCGGTACTTCAGGCAAAGGCTCAACAGGATTTATGAAGAGTCTGGGAAAAATTGATATGAAAAAAGTTCTTATGGGAGCAGCCGCAATGCTTATAGTAGCAGCTGCTGTATACGTATTCGGTAAGGCAGTTCAGGAATTCTCAGAGGTTAGTTGGGGAGATATTGGAAAAGCCGTTGTCGGTATGTTGGCTCTTGTTGGAGCAGTTGCCATACTTGGTATGATTATGTCTTCCGGTGTAGGAGCAGTAGCTATAATAGCTGGTGCGGCCGCAATGCTAATAGTTGCCGTGGCAGTTTACGTTTTAGGGAAAGCAATACAAGAAATGGCTAAAGGATTTTCAATGATGGGAGAAATAGGTGAAACGATATCGGAACTGGCAGGTTTAGGACCGGCATTCTTCATGATCGCCGCTGGATTCGCAGCGATGGGCTTAGGATTACTTCCCTTTGCCTTTGGCCTAGCAGCAATTACGCCATTCCTTCCAACACTAATGGCTTTAGCAGCTATGGGAGCCGTACTAGGAACAGTATTTGGTGTATTTAGCGGAGGAGGTGAAGATGAATCTGAAGAAGTTGCCGTAACCCAACCAGGCAAAGAATCATCTGTTGATTCTGATGATACGGAAGAAACCTCTAACAACCTAACCTCAAAATCAACTGGCAAATCTGAACCAGATGAATCAAAAACGGAAGATACAACTGAAAAAGATAATGGTGGAAATATTCAATTATTGGCTAAAATAGATGAATTAATAGGCGTAATTAAACAAGGTGGTGACGTTAAATTAGATGGTAGAAAAGTTGGCGAAACCATGTTCTTAGGCAGAACCCCAGCAGGAGCATAACATGGCAGATGGACCACATATAAATAAGTTTGAAACTGTAGACTTAGCTTCCTTTTATAAAAGTAATGGAAGCCAGTTTGCAGGAATACAAACCGGCCCAGGACAATCGACTAGATTGGGACCACAAGTAAACACAAATACAAATAAAACTCCATTAACAGCCTTAGCTAAAACCTCCCCGTCTATCGGTGCTTTTTCACCAGGCCCAATAACATCGAATGTTGAAGTTTTCAATTTACCTTCAACACCCCAAAAAATAGGTATAGATGCTGCAGGATTCTTATTTAGTCCAGCGTTTACAACACCAAACGTTTCAAATAATATGTCTTCCCCAGGACAATCAGCCCCACAACTTTCAGCCTTTGGTTTTACCCCAGCATTCACAACCCCTGAACTAAAGATAGTGAACGGTATACCTGATATAGATGCATCTGGCTTTACCAAAAATATGTCGTATCCCAACAGTACATTTAAAGGTATAAGTAAAAGTAGTCCATTGACATTCACAAGTGCCAAACTTTCAACTCAACTAAAGGTACATAACGGTTTAGCAGATATAGACATGAACGGTTTTATTACTGGAAAAAAACACCTAGGACCAAGTGATTTCACCGGAGTTGTTGGCAAAATGCCAAATTTACAATTTAAAATGTCAACAAACAACCCAGGAACAACTTCTACTTGGACCAGACAGCAATATAACGAAAAAGTAGGTGGTGGATACAACTCAATAGCAGACATAAAACAAACAGGCTTCAATTTAAAAACCCTAGGGCAATATAGAGGAGCCAGTGATTTTCTTGGAATATCTGGAAACACGTATGACTATCCAAAGTCGCCTGGAACCAATAGATCATACGGTTTTGGTGTTGAGCGATATGACAGCGTTTTATCCAAGGTTATTCCTTCATCAGCACCAGGAAAAATAGATAGTATCGGGCAACGGTTCAAACTATTAGGTGGTACTAGCCCATATGGAGATACCTCAATATCTGCTAGAAAATCTCAACTTGGTAACGATTCTTTTGACAGTAAGATACAAAAGCAATATTTAGAAATTCCCGGAATAGGCCCAACAGATTTAAGGCGAGAATCTACTAATGTTCACTCCTTTGGAAGAGCAACGGATCAGCCATTTGTACAGAGAGATATTGGAAGCAACTGGAGCCTATTTAGTGATTCTCCTTCTGCCAAGGGAGGTAAAGGTTCCCTACTCAGTATAGATTTAATTAGAGGAGGAGTTGGAACAGCAATAAACAGATCTTTATTTGATGCACTTAGAATAGGTAAATTTTTAATAAGTCCAAAGGGATTACTATTTATAGCTAAAAACGTTGGAATGCAGCTTACAAATCCAAAAATGCAAGTAGACAAACTTTTAGGAATTGGTGCAAACAGGATTTATGCTTTAGGTTTACCAACTGTTGCTCAAACGTTAACAAATGCCGTTGGGATTCATTTAGTAAGACACGGATTAGGACCGCTAAACGGCCAACTAGGAGGAAGCGCAAGATATGAAAATAATATTTATCAAAGCGAATCTCCACTTGCTCAAGGTGGAGCAGGCCAAGGCGCAAAAAGCGCTCTAAAAAAGGCAGGGTTTGATTCACCCGATACAAGCGACTTAACAGACAAGGCTGATGTTAGTCTTGACTCTTCAACTGGAGAGGCAACAACCCTTGGAAAGGGAAGCCCTAGAACAAAATCTAGATTAGCATTCCTACAAACCGATATGAAGTCGGGCCTATTAGCAGTATCAGATGCTGGAGGTAAAGGCGCTGGAAAACCTGATGGATTTGGTGATCTAGCTGGCGCAATAAAATCAAAAATTCCTGGCTTCACTAGAGGTATGGGAAAAACAAAAATTACCAGACTATCGGATAAAGGTTTTCTAGGCCCTGGATCAGTATATGGAATAGGTGGAACATCAATATTTAGATCCAATGCCGGAATAGGTATCAGCCAACATGAACAAACAGGCGGAACCTACGCTGATTCTAAATTTTTTAGTGGAAAACAAGCCTTTGGTGAAAATCCTAGTTTTGCCAGAGTAATAGATACACCTGATGAAGGTAACAGATATAGTGATAAAAATGGTACGAATACATACGATGAAATGTTCACAGAAGGTTCAAATACATCCCAACAGGCATTAATACTCGATAATATACTAGCTATTGACGGAATAGACGCAGCTCCAGACGATAGTAGTGGCGATTCAACATCAGGAGGACATCAACCATTCCCAGATTTATCAGCTGGAAATTTGTATGTTTCAAACAATCAAAACCTAAGACGATATAATACGTTAGCATACGGAGCAATACCTAGAAGTGCAGATAGACTTGGAAACCCGTTGATGGACTTTAGAGAGTTGATGGATAATGTTAACCTAAACTTCCAACAACCAAACGGTGGAGACTCTGTAGCGTTACCATGGGAAGGCTTAGATAGAATGACTCGTTTTGGTGGAAACTATGGTAGAATAAACTCGCTTGGTGGTGGCTCAACAAATATGGATAGGAGTGATAGAAAGGTAGATCTAGGCTTGGATGATACTGTTGTCGATCCCACATCAATAGTTCCAGGTACAAGCGGCGAAAAATCGGCCGAATATGCCGATGTATTTGACGATTTCATAAACTTTAAATTCAGCAGTAAACGCCCAAACACGGCCGAAGAAACCTTACAGTTCAGAGCATATTTAGACGGTATAAGCGATTCATTCAATTACGGATGGCAAGATGTTAGTTATGTTGGTAGAACAACACCCACTTATCTTTTCCAAAGTATAGAAAGAGCTGCTAGCTTCAACTTCAAAGTATATAGTTTTACTAGAGCAGAAATGGAGGCAAATTATAAACGACTAAATAGGTTTATTCAGATGACTTCTCCTGAAATCCAAAGCGGATTACCGGTCGGCCCTCTTTTAAAATTAACGATTGGAGATTGGTGGAAAGAAAATCCATTTGTTCTTGATAGTTTTACGATGACACCTGTCGATAACGCTCCATGGGACATAGACGAAGGAAGACAACTTCCATTTTATATTAATTGTGCTGTTTCGGGTAAAATATTATTTAGTAAGGCAAATATTGGTGGAGATGTTACTGATAGAGTACATAGTAGTACAACTGATGCTTTTGCAGCAATAACAAATGATTCTTGGAGACAATAATGAATAGATATGATAGCAGCAAAAAGCGCAAAGATAAAGAAACAGGCAGAAACTTCTATGCAACAATAATTTATCCAAAAATAGAAAGATCTACAGAGGATATTTACATCCGTGCACGAATAGGTGATAGATTGGACCATTTGGCATTTGAATACTATAATGACGTTTCACTTTGGTGGATAATAGCCCAAGCAAATGGATTGGGTAAAGGATCAATGGCCATTATCGCTGGAACCCAAATTCGTATTCCTATGTCAACTGATATAATAATAAATAATTTTAATGATATGGTACAACAACGAAGGGTTATATAATGGGCAGTTTCTTATCAAGACCATGGCCAAAAGAGCTAAAAAAGGCCCTAGGTAAAAGAATAGCGGTAATACCAAACAGCTATCAAGAATGGACACACGGTAGACAGCCATTCATTAGGGTAACTTCTAACGTAAAAATAAACGGTAACACACAGTATAGAAAACAATTCCAGCTATTTAGTGGAAACCTCAAGGGATTACATACTTCGTATGACCTAAACAATAGAAATGAACCAAGGCCTGGAATAACTTCACTATCCATAAAGGATACTGGAAGTACAGGTTCACTTAGAAAAATTAACTACGAGTTCAAGTGCTGGTCGCTAGAACAACTCAAGGCCATGGAAGCTTTATATATGACTCTTGGAACGTTTCAATGCGTTGAATGGGGTTGGAC
>Ga0307986_10001007_pt1 | contig 20823 bp, 21 predicted proteins | sample EllFjometageno82_FD_203170 | JGI IMG/M metagenome (GOLD analysis project Ga0307986, IMG submission 203170) | Marine microbial communities from Ellis Fjord, Antarctic Ocean - #82 | ecosystem: Environmental > Aquatic > Marine > Unclassified | place: Southern Ocean | collected 2014-10-09
GGAGAGTGGATTTACAGACCGAGCATTCAACAAGACTGGGTAACTTTGATTTATTTTTTTAATATACTGATTATCTCGGGCATGTATTATGTTAATGCTTCAAGAATAAAGACATTTATAAAAATAATTTTTTTTGGAGTTTACGGCAGTAAATTTGCGGATGATAAAAATTTAAATCATTTCAATCTCTTTAATGTTTTTAGCTTCTTAGTAATACTCAACTCAATAGGACTAATGTCTTTATGGATTTTTAAAAAAAATCATACTTCTTTAAATTATGCTTTTGAGTATTACTATTTCATTTTTGTTTTGTTCACAATCCTGATTGTTAGGTTTTTGACAGTTATATTCTTAATGAAAAGCCTTAATTTACAAAAAAAAACAAAAGAGTACTTTTTTAAAAGTTTCACTTGCAATACTCAATTTTCAATATTTTCTTCTACTTTGTTATTAGTTGCTAATTATAGCCAAATCAATTCTATATTAATCAATATCATATTAGGCATCTTATTTATTACTTGGGCTATCTCTCAATCAATAATCATATTTTCTTTTATTCAATCTAATCATAAAGATTTTTTTTATTTAATTGTGTATCTTTGCACCATAAAAATAGCACCTTGGTTTTGGTTATATTTTATCTTCATTGAACCAATATTCTGATTATATGAAAGTGAAAACTATTCTAGTTTCGCAACCCGAACCTTCAACAAAAAAATCTCCCTACAAGAAACTACAAGAGAAGTACAAATTAACTGTGAATTTTAGACCATTCATTCACGTAGAAGGAATTGAAGCAAAAGAAGTTCGACAACAGAAAATTGATTTCAATAATTTTCAAAATATTGTTCTAACTAGCAGAAATGCAGTTGATCATTTTTTTAGATTGTGCAAAGAAATGCGCTTTAATGTTCCTGACACCACAAAATATTTTTGTCAATCAGAAGCAGTAGCATTCTACCTTCAAAAATATGTGGTTTATCGAAAACGAAAAATTTATGTTGGAAAAAGGAATATTGAGGATATTGAAGCTGTATTTAAAAAATTCAATAAAGAAACTTTTTTATTCCCTACTTCAGACATACTTAAACAAGATGTGCCTGATTTTTTAAACAACATGAAATTGGATTGGAAACGTGCTATTTTATACAAAACAGTAGTAAGTGACCTTTCTGATTTGAGAAATGTTTATTATGATGTTTTAGTGTTTTTTAGTCCATTAGGAATTGAATCATTATTCAAAAATTTTCCTGACTTCAAACAAAATGATACTCGTATTGCTGTATACGGAAATTCTACAGTAAAAGCAGCTGAAGAGGCTAAATTACGTATTGATATTAATGCGCCTACTTCTGAAATTCCTTCCATGACCATGGCAATCGAAAAATATATTGAGAAAGTAAATTAGGAATAAGTCACTTTACTTTCATTTTACGAATTCATGAAAGTTATGCGATCAACCTATTGTTAAAAGAACTCAACCTATTGGAATAATAATTCCTTGCCAATTAATTGAGATAATAAAAATACTCCCAGAGAAAAAAATATACCTAAAACCATTAATTAAAATACAAGAAATTGAATTTTTGAATTTTGATATTCTATCCTTGTAAGAAAAAAAGTATTAAACTATAAAAGACTAAATATATTATACCTACATCAAAATTTTCTAAAGAATTAAATTCTAAAACAGTTTTTAGATAATGGGCGGCATAAGCACCAAAAAAAAAGCATCTTATTTTTAACAACTAAAGTCAATTTAATTATTTAATGCGAAATCAGAAACTATATGATTAAATATGTAATATTGGTTAATATTTTATATCAATTAGAATATTTATTTTAAACATATACTATAATAATATAAAAATGAAAATATCTGAACAAACCGTTGTAATTGATGGAATTGATAAAATTATTCTCAAAGCTTTGATGCAAGATGCACGTACTCCTATTTTAGCAATTTCAAAGCAAACAGGAATTTCAGGAGCTGCAGTTCATCAGCGTATAAAAAAATTAGAGAAAGCTCAAGTTGTATCAGGCTCTCAAATAATTATTAATTCAAAAATTTTAGGTTATAAGACGGTCGCATTTATTGGGATTTTCTTAGATAAGGCAATGAGAAATCCTGAAGCAGTTAAACAACTACGTAATATCGATGAGGTTATTGAATGCCATTATACAACTGGAAACTGGAGTATTTTTGTTAAACTATTATGTAAAGACAACGAACACTTGATGGAATTACTTAATAAAAAAATTCAATCTGTCGAGGGGGTTTCGAGAACAGAAACTTTCATATCACTTCAACAGCAGATGAAGCGCCAAATTTCACTTTAATTTTTCCTACCTCCAAAAATTTGAAAAGCGAAATAGCCTAAAGTTGCCAAAGAGCCTAGGGCAGCTACAACATAAGTTCGTGCAGCCCATTTTAATGCATCTTGAGCTCCAGATAGTTCTTCTCTCGATACTATATTTTTTCGTTTTAACCAATCTAAAGCACGATTACTAGCATCATATTCCACGGGGAGTGTTATGAAACTAAATAAAGTTCCCAAACCAAAAAGAACAAAACCAACTAATGCGATGGAATATCCAAAAGAAGAAATCTGCATTAACAATATTCCTCCAATTATAATCCAAATAGACGAATTGGAGGTTAAACTTACCATTGGAACCAAAACTGATCTAATCTTTAACCACTCATATCCTTTAGCATGTTGAATTGCGTGTCCACATTCATGGGCTGCTACAGCCGCAGCCGCAGCATTTCTTTCATTGTAAACAGATTCACTTAAGTTAACTGTTTTCTTTTTTGGATTATAGTGATCAGTCAGAGATCCATTTACAGAAACAACAGTTACATCACGAATTCCGTTATCTACAAGCATCTGCTCTGCGATTTCTTTACCAGACATTCCATTTCTTAAACTAAGCTGAGAATAAGCCTTAAATTTTCGTTTTAAAATGTTACTTATCCATATGCTGGATAGTGAAATAAGAAAAATAATAAGATAATAGCTGCCCATAATTTAATTTTTTATAAAATTAATTAAAACGAAAAAATAATGATAATAATATTATCGCCATTTTAACTTAAAATAAATGATGGTTAACTGTAAACAACCAGCAACTAGGTTGGCTAGCATTACAGATAAACTTTCAATCAAAAATCCATACACAAACCATAATGATACACCTAAAAACATAAAAAAATACATACTTAAAGACACCCCTTCAGTACTTTTATACTTCCATATTTTAATCAATTGTGGAACAAAGGAACCCGTAGTTAAAAATGCGGCAATTAAACCAATAATTTCAATTTGAAATGGACTCATTAATATACAATATTTATAATTTTGTTAGGAATGATTATCCATTTCTTAGGGCTCTTTCCCTGAAGATACTCTAATGTTCTTGAATCATTTAATACAGCCTCTTGAATTGACTCCTTGTCTAAAGTTAAAGTTAAAGTTAGTGTAAATCGCATTTTGCCGTTGAAAGATACTGGATAATTTTTAATTTCTTCTAATAGATAACTTTCATCAACAATTGGAAAAGAATTGTTTGCAATGCTTTCTTTGTTACCTAGCTTCTCCCAAATTTCTTCTGCTATGTGCGGAGCAAATGGAGAGAGTAAGACAGTTAATTGACTTAAAACTTCTTTACTATGACATTCCAGTGTAGTTAATTGATTTACACAAATCATGAACGAACTAACACAGGTATTAAATGAAAAGGTTTCAATGTCAGCCGAAACTTTTTTGATAGTTTCGTGAAGTACTTTTAAGGCTTTTTTATCAGGTTGATGGTCATTAACAATCCACTGATCATCTTTATAAAACAAACGCCAATATTTGTTTAAGAAATTATGAACCCCTGAAATACCTGATGTATTCCAAGGCTTAGCCTGTTCAATAGGACCCAAAAACATTTCGTACATACGAAGGGTGTCAGCACCGTATTGTTCACAAATCGCATCTGGGCTAACAACATTATATTTGGATTTCGACATTTTCTCAACCTCTCTTCCTACCTTATAAATTCCCTCGCTTAATTCAAATTTTGCTTCCACAAATTGAGGTTGCCAATTTCTCAAGCCCTCTATATCAAGTTCATTAGAAGCATTAACTAAGCTTACATCTACTCTAATAGCTTCATAATTTTTATTGTCAGAAATCAAGTCTTTAGAAACATAAATTTGAGTACTTGGCTTTCTATAAATAATGGCAGAAGTTCCCAATATCATTCCTTGATTGATTAACTTTTTAGCATATTCTTCAAAAGGAAAAATATCCAAATCAAATAAAAATTTTTGCCAAAAACGAGAATATAATAAATGTCCTGTAGCATGTTCGCTTCCGCCCAAATATAAATCCACATCCTTCCAATATTCAATAGCTTCTTTACTAACCAAAGTATTCGAATTTTGTGCGTCCATATAGCGATAAAAATACCAAGAACTCCCAGCCCACCCTGGCATTGTATTCAGCTCTAATGGAAAAACCGTTTCATTATTTATTGAGGAATTACTGACTACCTTTTTAGATTGAGCATCCCAAGCCCAAACGGATGCATTACCAAGCGGAGGGGCACCTTCAGGAGTTGGAAGATACTTTTCAACCTCAGGTAACTTTAAGGGTAAGTCTTCTATTGTTAAAGGGTAAGGCATTCCGTCCTTATAATAAATTGGAATAGGCTCTCCCCAATAACGCTGACGACTAAAAACTGCATCTCTTAATCGATAATTAATTGTTCCTTCTCCATATCCTTTTTCTTCTAAAGCATTTATGACTGATTTCATTGCTTTTTCATATGGAAGATCATTCAAAAAATCTGAATTAAAAATAATGGTTTTCGTTTTTTCTGTAAATGCTTCTTCATTAATTGAAATATCCTTAAAAATGTTTTTAATGGGAATATCAAAATGTTTTGCAAAGTCAAAATCACGTTGATCGCCACATGGAACAGCCATAACAGCCCCTGTACCGTAATCTGCCAAAACATAATCTCCAATCCAAACTGGAATTTGATCCCCGGTAAAAGGATGTGAAACGTATGCTCCTGTGAAAACACCACTGATGTTATTCACATCAGCCATACGCTCTCTTTGAGTTCTTTTTTGGGTTTTTTCGATATATTCATCGACAGATTCTTTTTGACTGGGATGCGTAATTTCTTTCACAAGATCCAATTCAGGCGCTAGTGTCATAAAGGTCACTCCAAAAATGGTGTCAGGACGGGTAGTGAAAACTTCTATTTTTTTATTATGTCCTATTAAAGGGAAAGATACTTTAGCACCTACAGATTTTCCGATCCAATTACGCTGCATTTCCTTTAAAGAGTCAGACCAGTCAACTGTCTCTAAACCAGAAAGTAGACGTTCAGCATAAGCACCAATTCGCATACTCCATTGATTCATTTTCTTTTTGGTAACTTGAAATCCTCCTCGTTCTGAAACCCCGTTAACAATCTCATCATTTGCTAAAACCGTACCTAAATCTGCACACCAATTTACTTCTGTATCAGAAAGATAGGTCAAGCGATAGCCTAACAACATTTGTTGTTGTTTAACCTGTTTAAAAGAATTCCATTGATTTGCAGTAAATATCTCCATACCATTATTACAAACCGCATTTACTTTAACATTTCCTTCTTTTTCAAAACGGTTAATTAAAGTCCTAATAGATAAGGCTTTATCGTTGTCATTGCAATAATAATGATCAAATAACAACAAGAAAATCCATTGAGTCCATTTATAAAAACTAGGATCTGAAGTACGGACTTCCCTGCTCCAATCAAAAGAGAAACCCATTTTATCTAATTGTTCTCTATATCGTGCTATGTTTTCTTGTGTTGTTTTTGCAGGATGTTGTCCTGTTTGAATAGCATACTGCTCTGCAGGCAAACCAAAGGAATCATAACCCTGTGGATGTAATACATTAAATCCTTTATGTCGTTTGAAACGTGAAAATATATCACTAGCGATATAACCCAATGGATGGCCAACATGAAGACCAGCTCCCGAGGGATATGGAAACATATCTAAAATATAATACTTTAATTTTTCTGAGGAATTTTCAGCTTTAAAAGTTTGGTTTTTTGCCCAGTAGGCTTGCCATTTTTTCTCAATTGTACTAAAGGAGTATCCCACTGCTTTCTTTATTGGTTTATATGAAAGGAACAAAAATACGCTTATTGCTTGAATCTTAAAAAGAATATTCCATACTTCCTCCCTATTCTCTCATTATCTTTTATATTTTTACAAAAACAAAAATTAGTGATTAAAAGCTATCAAGATGATTATCAAAAAAGAAGGTTACTTACAGGATATTTTTCTGTAATATTAAGCATCACTTTTGTATTGTTTTTTGTGGGAATTCTAGAATTATTACTTCTCAATACGAAAAATGTAGCATCTCATTTCAAAGAACAAATTGTAATGACAATTTACATCAAAGATAGTGCTAAGGATATTGAAATAAGTCAATTACATAAAAAATTGCAGCTTAATACAGCTACAAAAAAAGTTAATTTTACTCCAAAAGAAGAAGCTGCCCAAAAGTATTCTAGAAATATTGGGGAGGATTTTGTGGAGTTTTTAGGATACAATCCACTTCTAAACTCTATTGATATTTATTTTAATGGAGCGTTTGTAAATAGATTAAATTTAATTGAAATAAAAGAAGAATTAGAAACTGCTGATTTTATAGATGAAGTAGTATATGACCAACCCTTGGTAATATTATTAGAAGAAAATATTCAAAAAATTTCGTTAATTCTATTAATTACAACCGTACTATTTATTGTAATTGCATTACTTCTAATCAATAGTTCTATTCGATTGTCAATTTTTTCTAAACGCTTTATTATTAAAACTATGCAATTGGTAGGGGCCACAAAATCTTTTATCAGACGTCCCTTTATTTGGACACATTTACGTCTAGGAATAATAAGTTCTCTTTTAGCTTTAGGAGGATTAACCATTTTTATTTTTGAAATTAACAAGCGTTTTCCCGAATTGAATATGATGGAACAGCCTCTAGAATTAGGAATTATTTTCGGAGGTATTTTAATACTAGGTATAGGAATTACTGGAATCAGTACTTTTTTTGCAACACAGCGTTACCTAAATTTAAAAACAGATGCTATTTATTAATAGTATAACCAAACCTATGAAAAAACCAAATTCTACTAAAAAATTTTTATTTAAAAAACGAAATTATAGTTTTCTATTCTTATCAATTATTATAATTGCTACAGGTTTTATCTTGATGGCTGGCGGGGGGAGTGATGATCCAAATTATTTTAATGATTCTATGTTTAATTTCAGAAGAATTCGGCTTGCACCTTCCCTAGTACTTATAGGCTTTGGAGTTGCAATCTACTCTATTTTGACACAAGAAGATTCTAAAAAATGAGTTACTTAGAAGCTATCGTTCTTGGTGTTATTCAAGGATTGACTGAGTTTTTACCAATTTCATCAAGTGGACATTTAGAAATTGTAAAAGCACTTTTTGGAAATCATTCAGAAGTTGAAGAAAGTCTTTTTTTAACAATACTCTTACATGTTGCTACAGCATTAAGTACCGTTGTTGTCTTTAGAAAAGAAATTTTTGAAATTTTGAAAGGGTTACTTCAATTTAATAAAAATGAAAGCACTTCATTTTTATTAAAAATCATTCTCTCAATGATTCCTGCAGCTTTAGTGGGGCTCTTTTTTCAAGATGAAATAGAACAATTATTTTCTCAAAACCTTATACTAGTTGGTCTAATGCTTTTAATTACAGCATTATTTTTATTTCTAGCTGATAAAGCTAGAAATAAAAATAATGAGGTTTCTTCTATAAATGCGATTATACTTGGAATTGTTCAAGCTATTGCAATTTTACCAGGGATATCACGAAGTGGTTCTACAATTGCTACAGCAGTAATATTAGGAATTGACCGTGAAAAAGCAGCTCGGTTTTCCTTTTTAATGGTACTACCTCTTATTTTTGGGAGTATGTCTAAAACAATCTTAGACTCTAACCTAGTCATCCAAAAAATTGAATTATTTCCACTTATACTTAGCTTTTTTTCTGCTTTTTTAACTGGAATAATAGCTTGTAAATGGATGATTGCACTTGTGAAAAATAGTAAATTAAAATATTTCAGTATCTACTGTTTAGTTGTTGGGATAATCGCAATTATATATGGACTTTTTTAAGAAAAAATTTACTGCTTCAGAATTAAATGAAGGTCAAGTTCTTCTAATTGATAAGCCTCTAGGTTGGACTTCTTTTCAAGTAGTTAATAAAATACGATGGCATTTAAAAAATCAGGCTGGTTTAAAGAACCTCAAAGTTGGTCATGCTGGAACGCTAGACCCTTTAGCAACAGGATTATTAATAATATGCACAGGAAAGAAAACTAAAACTATTTCTAGTATTCAAGACTCAGAAAAAGAATATACTGGATCCTTTTACATAGGAGCAACTACTCCTTCATTTGATCAAGAAACAGAAGTTAATGCTCAATTCTCAACAAAACATATAAATGAGGAGGTTATTAATAAGACAATAAAGGGTTTTAAAGGAGAAATACTTCAATTTCCTCCTGTCTTTTCAGCTTTAAAAAAGAATGGGAAACGCTTGTACGAATATGCACGAAAAGGCGAAACACCAAAAATAGAACCTAGGACTATTAAAATTTATTTATTTGAAATTACTCACATTAAATTACCTTTAGTGAATTTTATTGTTCGCTGTAGTAAGGGAACTTACATTCGAAGTTTAGCATTTGATTTTGGGAAAGCTTTAAATTCAGGAGCACATTTGATTAAACTAGAGCGCACAAAAAGTGGAGAACACAAACTTAGAGATGCATTTACTATGAAAAGTGTAGTAAATGAAAACTCCATTGAAAATATTAAGAAGAAAATATAAAATTCTGTTATAATCTTAAAATCTTTAAGCTTGAAAAAATACTGAAGTAGACATAGAAGCTTGTTAATTTAAAATCAATTACTTATTCTTAAATTAAGAAGATAGAATGTTAATCATTATGCTAAACAAATTCTGCTTTAATTTTTATATTTGTTTATATATTTATTAAAATGAAATATCAACGGATTTTATTAAAACTAAGTGGAGAAGCACTAATGGGAAACCAAACCCATGGAATTGATCCAGAGCGCATTGATGATTATGCAAAAGAAATTAAAAAAGTTTTTGATAAAGGGATTGAAATTGCAATAGTAATTGGAGGCGGTAATATTTTTAGAGGTGTCGCTGGTGCAAAGAATGGTATGGATCGTGTTCAAGGAGATTATATGGGAATGCTTGCTACTGTAATAAATGGATTAGCCTTGCAAAATGCCCTAGAGAGTAATGAAGTTCCTACTCGATTACAAACTGCAATAAAAATTGAAGCTATTGCAGAACCTTTTATTAAAAGAAAAGCTACAAGACATTTAGAGAAAGGTCGTGTTGTTATATTTGGTTGTGGGACAGGAAATCCATTTTTTACCACTGACTCCGCAGCAGTACTACGCGCTATTGAAATTGACGCGGATGTGATTCTCAAAGGAACTCGAGTAGATGGTATTTATAATGAAGATCCAGAAAAAAATGATAAAGCAATAAAATTTGAGAGTTTATCTTTTGAAGAAGTTCTTAAAAAAGGACTAAAAGTAATGGATACAACTGCATTTACATTAAGTCAGGAAAACAAACTGCCTATTATTGTTTTTGATATAAATACTCCTGGTAACTTAATGAAAGTTGCAGAAGGTCAAAATATTGGTACACGAGTTGATTAATAAAAATAGAGTATAATGAACGAAGAAATGAATTTTATTGAAGATACTGCTAAGGAAAGTATGGATCAAGCTTTGGCTCACTTAGAAAAAGAAATGCTAAACCTCAGAGCCGGAAAAGCAAATCCCATTATGCTATCGGGAGTAAAAGTAGAATACTATGGCACCCCAACCCCACTTTCACAAGTTGCGAATGTAAACACTCCTGATGCTAGAACTTTAACTGTTCAACCATGGGAAAAAGGAATTCTTCAAGAAGTTGAAAAAGCGATTCTCATTGCTAATTTAGGCTTTACTCCTATGAATAATGGAGAATCAATTATTATAAATATCCCCCCCTTGACTGAAGAAAGGAGAAAAAATCTAGCAAAACTTGCAAAATCAGAATCTGAAAATGCAAAAATAAATATCCGTACAGCTCGAAAAGATGCTAATGCAAAAATAAAAAAGTCAGATGTTTCCGAAGATATTCAGAAAAATCATGAGATTGATATTCAAAACCTTACAGATGAATACATTTCTAAAGTCGACAAAATTTTTAGTTTGAAAGAAAAAGAAATTCTAACCGTATAAAATTTCCGGATTTTAAACTATTTGAAATCTGGCCTACATGAAAAATAAATTTAATTTATGGGACTTAGTTGCAAGACTAATACTAAGAAATAGGGTTGTAATTCTAATTGCTCTTCTTATAATTACTGGATTTTGGGCTACACAGTGGAAACATATGCAATTCACCTTCACTGAAGCAAATCTATTGCCAGACAATCACCCCGAAAATATTCTTTACAAATCTTTCACAAATATTTTTAAAGAAGAAGGTAATGTCATTGTAATTGCCATACAAGATTCTCTTTTTTTTACTCCTAAAAAAAGAAATGAATGGAGATCTCTAAACGAAAAAATAAATGCTTTTTCTGAAATTAATTTCATCCTTTCAGTAGATAATATCCAAGAATTAGTTAAAGACAGCAAGAAAAAAACCTTCTCTTTTCAGCCCTTAAAACTAAGTGTTACAAGGGATTCTTCATCAATATTAAAATTTAAAGAAAAGTTATTTTTAGAATTACCTTTTTATAAAAATTTACTCTTTGAATCAAAAAAAAACACTATCCGGACAGTTATATATATGAATCCCAAAATTGTAAACACTGCTTTACGAAAAGACTTTATTTTTAATGATTTCATTCCACTTATTGAAGCTTACGAAAAAGACTTAAAAACTAATATTCACATTTCTGGAATGCCCTATATCAGAACACTTAATGCTCAAAACATAATGGACGAAATTGGTCTTTTTATTTTAGGAGCTTCTTTAGTTACTTCACTAATTTTTTTCTTATTCTTTAGATCATTTCGCGCTACATTTATTTCATTATTAGTTGTTGCAATTGGAGTAATGTGGGCCTTTGGTATACTAGGATATCTAGGATATGAAATCACTGTTTTAACTGCATTAATTCCACCTTTAATAATTGTTATTGGAATTCCTAATTGTATTTTTTTTATTAATAAATATCAACAGGAAATTTCTAAACATAGTAATCAAGCAAAATCGTTACATCGTGTAATAGTCAAAATAGGAAATGCAACCTTAATGACAAATCTCACCACTGCCTCTGGATTTGCAACCTTTATATTAACAAATAGTAAGATTTTGAAAGAGTTTGGAGTCGTTGCGTCCATAAACATTGTTTCCGTTTTTCTTATTTCTTTATTAATTATTCCCATCGCTTATAGTTTTATGCCAAGCCCTAAAAAGAAACACTTAAAACATCTAAAAAGCAAATCTATAGGTTGGTTTGTAAACTGGATGGAAGATAAAGTAAAGAAAAAAAGAATCAATGTTTATATTGTTTCTTTAATAGGACTAATAATTGGAATCATAGGTATTTTTCAGATTAAGATTTCTGGAAGCCTAATTGAGGATATGCCTAAAAAGGCGTCTTTCTTCAAAGATATACGTTTTTTTGATGATAATTTTAATGGTATTGTCCCTATAGAAATATGGATAGACACTAAAAGAGAAAACGGAATTGTAAAACCTGCCACACTAAGAAGAATGGATCAATTGCATCAAGTAATAAGTTCATTCCCAGAACTAGCTCCTCCATTATCTGTTGTAAATGTTATTAAATATGCTAAACAAGCTTATTATAATGGAAATCCAAATTTTTACAGCATCCCCACAACTCAGGAGAATAGTTTTATCTTTCCTTATTTAAAAGAAACCAATAGTAAAAATCCCTTATTAACTGGATATGTTGATAGCAGTGGTCAATTCGGAAGGATCACAACTTATATGAAAGACATTAAAACCGAACGAATGGAAACCATTGAATCGGACTTGCGAGAATCAATTAAAAAAATATTTCCAGATGATCGTTATAGAGTCGAAATCACAGGTAAGGCATTGCTCTTTTTAAAAGGCACAAAATATCTTATCAATAATTTAATATTATCATTATCTCTTGCTATTCTTTTGATTGCTTTATTTATGGCATATCTTTTCAGATCATTTAAAATGATCTTAATTTCTTTAATTCCTAACTTACTTCCATTGATCATAACAGCTGGGGTAATGGGCTTTGCAGGCATCCCGCTTAAACCCTCAACCATACTGGTATTTAGTATTGCATTTGGAATTTCTGTAGACGATACTATTCATTTTTTAGCAAAATATAGGCAAGAACTAATCGCAAATAGCTGGAAAATAAATAATGCCGTGTATTCTGCACTCAGAGAAACAGGAATAAGTATATTTTATACTTCCATAGTTTTGTTCTTTGGTTTTTCTGTTTTTATGTCATCCAATTTTGGAGGAACTCAAGCTCTAGGAGGACTTGTTGCAGTAACTCTTCTCATGGCAATGTTCGCTAACTTAGTCTTATTACCATCATTACTTATTTCCCTTGAAGACACTATAAGTAATGATAAGGTTTTGAAAAAGCAAAAAATTAAAATTTTAGATGAATAAAGTGAAGCAAAAATAATAAGCTGACTTTTTCTGAAATAAACTTATCTTTATGACGCTAAAAAAAGCCAAATGAAAGCAGTAAAAATTAAAGAAATTCTACAAAACAAAAATATTAATATGTCTTGCTCAGCTCAAGGTTGGGTCAGAACCTTCAGAGCTAATAGATTTATTGCCTTAAACGATGGCTCTACTTTGGATAATTTGCAATGTGTTATAGATTTTGAAAAACTTGATAAGAAAGTTTTGAAACAAATAAATACAGGAGCTGCTATCCACATACTAGGAACATTGGTTGAAAGTAAAGGTAGCGGTCAAAACTTAGAACTCCAGGTTAAAAAACTTAACATTATAGGAATTTCAGATTCTGAAAAATACCCAATTCAACCAAAAAAACATAGTTTAGAATTTTTAAGAGATAAAGCACATTTACGTATTCGTACTTCTACATTTTCAGCAGTCATGAGAGTTCGTTCTGCCCTCTCATTTGCTGTTCATAAATTTTTTAATAATGAAGGTTTCCATTATGTTAGTACACCCATAATTACTGGAAGTGATGCCGAAGGAGCTGGTGAAATGTTTCACGTATCTACACTTAGTCCTAAAAACCCTCCTCTAAAAGAGGATGGAAAAATAGACTACAAACAAGATTTTTTTGCTAAAGAAACTAATTTAACAGTTTCAGGACAACTAGAAGCTGAAGCTTACGCACTTGGTCTTGGTGAAGTTTACACATTTGGTCCGACGTTTAGAGCTGAAAATTCAAATACAACTAGACACCTTGCTGAATTTTGGATGATTGAGCCTGAAATGGCATTTTATGACCTTAATGATAATATGGATTTAGCAGAAAAATTCATAACAAATGTTTTAAGAGATGTTTTTAAAAGCTGTGAAAAAGATTTAGCTTTTCTAAATGAACGATTTTCAAAAGAAGAAAGTGGCAAACCACAACTAGACAGAAGTGCTATGGGATTATTAGAAAAAATAAAATTTGTGATTGAAAATGATTTCAAACGTTTAAGCTACACAGAAGCAATTGACATTTTAAAGAATTCTAAGCCAAATAAAAAGAAAAGATTTAAATTTCCTGTAAACGAATGGGGAATTGATCTACAGAGTGAGCATGAACGCTTTTTAGTCGAAAAACACTTTAATTGTCCTGTTATATTATTTGACTATCCCGCCAATATTAAAGCTTTTTATATGCGCAAAAATGATGACAACAAGACAGTTCGTGCTATGGATATATTATTCCCTGGAATTGGTGAAATTGTTGGAGGATCTCAGCGAGAAGAGCGCCTTGATGTATTAGAAAAACGTATCAAAGAAATGAAGGTTGATCCAAAAGAACTCTGGTGGTATTTGGATTTAAGGCGTTTTGGAAGCGTACCACATAGTGGATTTGGACTCGGATTTGAAAGACTCGTTCAATTTACTACAGGAATGAATAATATTCGAGATGTCATTCCATTTCCAAGAACACCTCAAAATGCTGAATTTTAAAAACATTTATCTATGGTATTGATTAATTAAAAATATGCTTAAGCAACAGCTTCAAATAAAGCTTTCTCAAAAACTCTCTCCACAGCAAATTCAGCTGATGAAATTAATTCAGCTATCAACTCTAGACTTGGAGCAAAAGGTAGAAGCTGAAATGGGAGAAAATCCAGCATTAGAAAGTGGAATTGAAAAAGAAGATCCACAGCAAATTGAAGATAATTTTAATGAAGTAACTGAAAATGAAGTAGATAAAATTGAAATTGATCAATATCTCAGCGATGATGAAATTCCTGCTTATAAATTATATGCTAACAATTTTAGTAGCGATGACGAAGACAGAACTATCCCATTAAGTGGCGGAATAAGTTTTTATCAACATCTATATCAGCAAATGACCAATTTGATTCTTACGGAAAATGAGATGAAAATTGCGGAATTTATAATTGGAAGTATTGATGAAAGCGGCTATTTAAGGAGAAGTAACCAAGAGTTATTAGATGATTTGGCATTTACACAAAATATCATTGTTGAAAATTCTCAATTAGAAAAAATTTTAAAATCGGTACAATCATTAGACCCGCCTGGAGTTGGCGCACGATCTCTTCAAGAATGTCTTAAATTACAATTGAAAAGAAAAGAAAATATTCGCCCTGAGGTATCTCATGCACTTCAAATCATTACGGATGAATTTGAACATTTTTCTCATAAACACTTCAGTAAACTTCAAGAAAGAGTAAGAATAAGTAAAGATGAATTAAAAGGTGCCATTGATTTAATTAGTAGATTAAACCCAAAACCAGGGGGAACTTTATCTAACTCCATTCAAAATACTCATGTAGTACCTGACTTTATTTTAACTATAGAAGAAGGAAAAATAGAAATCAAATTAAACAGAAGAAACGCTCCACATTTAAAGGTTTCCAAAACTTATAAAGAAATGCTTTCAGGATACCAAGAAGCTGCTAAAAAAACTAAAGAGCAACAAAAGGCTGTTTTGTTTATAAAACAGAAACTTGATGCAGCAAAATGGTTTATTGACGCAATTCAACAAAGACACCAAACCTTATATCTAACTATTAATGCAATTGTTGATCATCAACAAGAATATTTTTTAACAGGAGATGAGCGCAGGCTTAAACCCATGATTTTAAAGAATATTGCTGAAAAAGTAGATATGGATATTTCTACAATTTCTAGAGTTGCAAACAGTAAATATATAGAAACTCCATATGGAGTAAAACTTCTAAAAACTTTTTTCTCTGAGGGACTTAAAAATGAAGATGGAGACGAAGTTTCATCAATTGAAATTAAAAAAATACTAGAACAACTCGTTATAGAAGAAAGTAAAAAAACACCCTTAACAGATCAGATTCTATCTAAGTTATTAAAGGAAAAAGGATACATTGTAGCAAGAAGAACTATAGCAAAATATCGTGAACAACTTGACATTCCTGTTGCAAGGATGAGAAAGGAACTTTAATTAAAGAAAATAGAAGATTAACCCTATTTTTAAAGGATTAAATTCAATCGGTAAAGAGGAAAATGCTAAAGATTCAGATTTAAAAAAAGGCGAAAGTCTATAAGCTATATAAAAATTCCATGTATTGTATCCAAAACTTAAATGTGCAGTTGTTCCAATTCGTTCCAAATCGTTTGATATAGGCAGAGAAATAGTCGCTTGTTTACCAATTATACTGTAATTCCATTGTAAAGAAACACCTCCATAAACTCGCCAAAAAGCATAGTCCTTTAGTGAAGAGCTTCGCCAACGAAACGTCAATGGTGTTTCTATAGAATGAACAGAAAAAAACAAAGGAGATTCGGAATTATCATTTAAAACACTGTAAATTCCCATTCCAGACGGATCTTCCTTTCTAAATAAATTAGTGTTATATCTTTCATAGTTCATTCCTAAACCAAATCCAAAAGCAAAACGACCATTTTCAGAAATTGGAATATCACGAATAACTCCCCACTGAAAATGACTAGATAAACCTCTTGAATTTAAACCTTTCTGATTACTTTCAAGGAGAATAAATGATATACCCAAATAAATCTGATCTTCACGGTAAAAGGATGAATCATTTGAAGATTCATCTTGACTAAATAGAATATTTACACTTAAGAAAAAAAAAATAAGTCTAAAAACAATCCTTTTAAGAGTTCTATATGTAATTGAAAAAAATATCATTAAGTATGAAAATAAAAAAAAGCGCCTTAGAAAGACACTTTTTATATAATTTATATTTAAAAAAAATTTTAATTTAAATTTTGAGTGTAATCACCAACACGAGTAGTATAATTTATTTTTAACGCTTGAACTTTACGTAATTCTTGCTTTATATCTTGAACTAAACCCATCTTAGTATCGCTATCTACTTTTAAAGCAGTAGTAAGTACATTTTGAAGTTCTTGACGCTTAGCTGACCGTTCAGCCAAAATAAAGGCTCCTACTTCACCTACAGTAGCAAACTTATCATTTAATTGAATTCTTGCACTACTTCCATATTTTTTCTCATACCTGCCAGAAGGTTTTCCAGCATATATATACATTACACGGTCTTTTTTATCTAATTTCTGGATTTGATCTGCAGCAGGAAGCTTATTGACTACCATTAGTGTACTGTCTCTCATTACTGTTGCCACCATAAAAAAGAACAATAGCATAAAAACAATATCCGGTAAAGAAGCGGTATTAATTGCTGGTGACTCTCCTCCACTTTTCTTTTTAAATTTTGACATAACTTTATGTTTTAAATTTATTTACTCCCCGATTCAGCCTCAGAAAGTTTTTGTGGATACATTTTTTTAACCACATTTAACTTTTCTTTTAAATCTACACTATCGTCAAGATTAGTTCTTGGATCAGCATATTTTTTTTGAGCATCCACATAATTAAGACCTAAATTAGGGTATAATCGTAAAAACTCTCTATTGCGTAAACCATTGTAAGCAGCTACCAATTCATTTTGAACTGAGATATACACTTTGTAAGATGTTTCACGGTCACTTTTTAATGAAATAATTGCTTTGTCTGGATTATCCGAAGATGACTCATCTCGTTCCCCTTCACAATAACCACATGCTTCTTCACCAACACCACCACCATTATCCAAGAATGACATGGCCAATGATCTTAAGTCTTGGATATCTGCCAATTCTTCTTCAACAAGAAGTTGATCATCTTTACTAACTAACACAGTAAAAATATTTTTCTGCCTAATAATAGGCGGATCTACTTGGTCTTCTATAGAAGGTAACTTTCGATTCAAACCACTATCAGTTTCAATAGTTGTAGTTACTAGAAAGAAAATCAAAAGAAGAAAAGCTATATCTGCCATTGAACCTGCATTTACTTCAGGTGCTGATCTTTTTGCCATAATCTATTTATTAATAAATTTTTTTCCGCCGAAAAACAGGATTGAACCAATGGCCAATACTACTAGGATATAAAACATTCTAATACCTGCTTCTACCCAACGAGAACCATCAGCAGAAAGCATTTCTCCGTCTTTCAAAGGAGTTTCAACACCTGATGAGGCAGCAAAAGCGGCAACTACAACAATGACGAAAAAAACTATGAATACAAGTGATTTCTTTAATTTCTGTGAACTAGACGCTAGATTAAGTAACGAAAAAACAACTGTTATAGCCATGGTGATTAAAAGAATCACAATAGCTATTGAAACTAATGGGGTAACTACTCCATAGTCACCCATACTGGCAGCCATTTTAATTTCTTCATCTCCAGCGCTAATAATTCTAAATAAGAATACAACGCCTAGCAAGCCAAAAAAAGCACTAATAATTTTTACAATTGTTTGAATATTCATAATGAATTGCTGTTAAAGATTAATTATTTTTTTTGTGCAACAAGGATATCAATCAAAGTGATTGATGCATCTTCCATATCATTTACAATACTGTCAATTTTTGCAACTATATAGTTATAGAAAACTTGAAGTATAATTGCCACAACAAGACCAAATACGGTCGTTAAAAGTGCTACTTTAATACCTCCTGCTACAAGTGAAGGCTGCATATCTCCAGCTGCCTCAATTTTATCAAAGGCTTGAATCATACCGATTACTGTACCCATGAAACCAAGCATCGGAGCTAAAGCTATAAATAATGAAATCCAAGAGACATTTTTTTCAAGTTGTCCCATTTGTACACCACCATAAGCAACAACGGCTTTTTCAGCGCTCTCAACACCTTCTTCTAAACGATCTAAACCTTGATAAAAAATTGAAGCAACTGGTCCTTTAGTATTTCGGCAAAATTCTTTTGCAGCATCAACACCCCCTGAAGATAAAGCTTCCTCAACTCCTTCAGTTAATTTTTTTGTATTGGTAGTAGCAAGATTCAAAAAAATGATACGTTCAATTGCAATTGCAAGACCTAGGATTAAACAGATCAATACGATTCCCATGAATCCTGGTCCTCCTTCAATAAAACGTTTTTTAAGTTCTTGTGTAAAAGATGCAGATTGTGCTGGTGCATCTTCATCAGCATCTTGTACTATAGTTGTTACTGCAACGGCAACCGGGTTATTGATTACAATAGCTGCATTGGCTGTCGCCATAAATCCTAACAAAGTGAGGGCAAAAAATAATTTTTTCATTTTAAATAATTGTTTTGTTCTTTTTTAATTAAATGCGGTTAAAGATAAAAAAAAATACATACTAATATATTTTTTTTGCAGAGAGGAAGGGATTCGAACCCTCGATACGCTTTTGGCGTATACACGCTTTCCAAGCGTGCGCCTTCGACCACTCGGCCACCTCTCTAAATTAATTACCAAATAAAGTGAAAAATATCTTTTTAAAAAAAAAAATTACTCTTTAATTTTAATTTTATGATTTTTAAACACATTACAAGCATTTATAGTAGTTTGAAGAGCTATATCTTGATTTGAGAGTCCATAGCATTCGGCTACTTTACCTAAAACAAGGTTTAAGTATTTACTTTCATTCCTCTTTCCTCTGTATGGCACAGGTGCTAAATAGGGTGAATCTGTCTCTAAAACAATCGCCTCTAAAGGTATTTCGTTTAAAAATTGATTGATTTTTCCATTTTTAAAAGTAACAACACCGCCTATTCCCAATTTAAAATTCAGGTTAATCGCTTTTTTTGCTTGGTCTAAACCTCCTGTAAAACAATGGAAAATGCCGTATAAATCGACAGCTTGATTTGCTTCCAAGATTTCAAACACCTCATCAAAAGCATCTCGACAGTGTATTACTATTGGGAGTTTATATGCTTTTGCCCATTTAATTTGCTGATCAAAAGCAGCTTGCTGTTTTTTTGCAAATTTCTTTTCCCAATATAAATCCATACCTATTTCACCAACTGCACAAAAAGAACGTGCTTTTAATTGATCTTCTACTTTTGCTAATTCTTCAGCAACATTTTCTTTAACACGTGTTGGATGCAAGCCGGCCATTAAATGAATATGTTTTGGATAAGATTCTTCTAAAGCATACATTCTATCTACGTAACTACTATCGATTGCTGGTATAAAAAAATGTTCAACTCCTTCTTCAAGAGCCATTTTAATAACCTGATGTTGATCTTGATCAAAATCTTTTACATATAAGTGAGTATGTGTGTCAATCAATTGCATTAGAGTGATTTTTAAGCTGTGAAGGTACTTAAAGTAAAAAACCTATTAACTTTTTAAAAAGAACTACTATTTTTGAATTGTTATTATGAAAACAAGAACTTTCGTTTCTCTGCAGTTTACAAAAACTCGACATTTGATATGTCGTGCTCAAATAAATAATGTTAGTGCTAATCTTTTGATTGATACAGGTGCTTCAAATAGTTGTATGAATTCAAACCTTAGAGAAAAATTTCAATTGCAAATCAAGGGAAATCCTTTTGATGCAGCAGGTGCTAATCAAGAAAAAATGCAGGCTATCATGACACGTAAATGCAAACTTCGCTTAGGTAGACATGATGTGGGTAAACTGGGCTTTGTCCTTTTGGACCTTACCCATATCAACAAAACACTTTCCTCTCAAGGAGTGAAACCAATAGAAGGTATTTTGGGGGCAGATTTTTTAAAAAAAAATAAAACTATTATCGATTATAGATTACGAAAGCTTTGGTTATAATTCAAATGCTTTTTTAGAATCATTATCCATTAAGAGATTCATTGGATCCTCTAGGGCCTCTTTAATAGCTACTAAAAATCCCACAGACTCTTTTCCGTCTATTATCCGATGATCATAAGATAACGCCAAATACATCATTGGACGAATTTCTACTTTACCATCAATAGCAACAGGACGTTGGATGATATTGTGCATACCTAAAATCCCTGATTGAGGAGGATTTATAATAGGAGTAGACAACATAGATCCAAATACACCTCCGTTGGATATAGTAAAAGTCCCACCTGTCATATCATCGACTGTAATTTTTCCATCTCGTGCTCTTATAGCTAAGCGACCAATCTCTTTTTCGATACCCATAAATGTTAAAACTTCTGCATTTCTTACAACAGGAACCATAAGTCCTTTGGGACCAGATACAGCAA
>Ga0307986_10001009_pt1 | contig 20810 bp, 17 predicted proteins | sample EllFjometageno82_FD_203170 | JGI IMG/M metagenome (GOLD analysis project Ga0307986, IMG submission 203170) | Marine microbial communities from Ellis Fjord, Antarctic Ocean - #82 | ecosystem: Environmental > Aquatic > Marine > Unclassified | place: Southern Ocean | collected 2014-10-09
TCAGGGATAGTGCCACAGAAAATAAACCGCCTTATCAAGGCAAGGGTGAAACGGCGAGGTAAGAGCTCACCGGTTTTTTGGTAACAAAAAACGCACGGCAAACCCCACTGGGAGCAAGGTTAAATAGAGAAGACACTGCATGAAAATGCTAAAAACAGTCTTTAGTTAGTCTTCTGGGTTAACCGCTTGAGCTTAAGTGTGAATTTAAGCCTAGAGAAATGACTTCTTTAATGACAGAACCCGGCTTATAGACTGTCTGGCAATCTAAAAATTTATCACAAGATGTTCTATTTTTGTACTCATTAGGCAATTTACTTAAATATTGACTATTTTATTAAAACCCATACTATCCCAAATAATCCCAAAACGGAGGGTGATTTGCAAAAGTTTATTAATAAGAAAGTTTTAAATAAATATGTTTTTATCGAGTTTCGAAAACAAGTTAGACAAAAAAGGGAGGGTTTCAGTGCCTGCAACCTTTAGATCTCATTTAAGTTCAATGGGTTACAGTGGCTTTATAAGCTATCCTTCCTTTAATCACATAGCACTTGAAGCTTGTTCTCAAGATAGAATAGAAAAATTATCTAATACAATTGATTCACTAAATCCTTTTGAAGAAAAAAGAGATTATTTTGCAACTTCAATATTATCAGAAAGTGTTAATTTGCAATTCGATACTGAAGGAAGAGTATCTCTTACAGAAAAATTATTAGACCATGCAAAAATAAAAAACAATATTTTATTTGTTGGTTTAGGAAAAACTTTTCAAATATGGGAACCAAAATTATTTGAAAAATTTAAAGTAGTTGCAAGAGAAAAAGCTTATCAAAATAGATCTAATTTAAAATGGGAAAATAAACAAAAAGGGGAGATAATATGAGCATGAATATTGGTGGCGGTGAACTTAAAGAATTAAAACCTAGAATTTTAGTTTTAGGAGTTGGTGGAGCAGGAGGCAATGCAATAAATGCAATGATTGAGTCTGGAATGGAAGGTGTAGAATTTGTTGCAATTAATACAGATGCTCAAGATTTAAAAATGAGTAAAGCCCATGCAAAGATTCAAATAGGTATGAATTTAACAAAAGGCTTAGGAGCTGGCGCTAAACACAATATTGGTCAAGCTGCAGCAGATGAATCAATTGGTGAAATAGTTAATTATATCCAAGGAAGTAATATGGTTTTTATTGCAGCTGGGATGGGTGGTGGAACTGGTACAGGAGCCTCACATGTGATTGCTAAGGCAGCAAAAGAATTAAATATTTTGACTGTTGGTGTTACCACTTTACCTTTCACATACGAAGGATCAAAAAGAATGAGAAGAGCCGTGGAAGGACTTGAGGCTTTAAAAAAACATTTAGACACTACAATAGTTGTTCCAAATCAAAACCTTTTTAAGATTGCCAGTGAAACGACAACATTTGAAGAATCATTCAATCTTTCAAACAACGTTTTAAGACATGGAGTACAAAGTGTAACAGACTTAATGGTAAGACCAGGTTTGATAAATTTGGATTTTGCTGATGTTGAAACTGTTATGAGCTCAATGGGAAAAGCAATGATGGGAACTGGAGAAGCGGAAGGTGAAAACAGAGCAATGGCAGCTACAGAAATGGCTTTAAATAATCCATTAATCGACGAGTATTCTCTTAAAGGAGCAAAGGGACTATTAATAAATATTACAGGAGGAAAAGATTTAACTTTATTTGAAGTTGATCAAACAGTTGAAAAAATTAGAGCGGAAGTTGATACTGAAGTGGAGTTAATTTTTGGCGCCATTAAAGACGAGAGCATGGACGGCAAGATGAGAGTATCAATAGTTGCTACTGCCTTAGATGGTCATAAAATTCAAAATAATACTGTCTTGAATATGGTTTCGCGTATACAAAATAGAAACAGTGGCTACTCAGAAGAATTATTTTCTTCAAATGTTAACGTAGAAAATAATACATTTAATTCAATAGAGGGAGCAACTGCTTTAAAATTAGATGAAAAATTTGAAATTAATGATCAAGAACAACAATCTATAATTAGCAACCTGGAACAAAGCACTCCTGAGTTAGATGATATTAAAGACTCTGCAGATAGTTCATTAGAACATATTCCATCTGGTGTTTCGATAGAAAGCGCTTCTTATATTGAAAGTAATAACAGCACCTCTCTTTTACATGAAGATCAAAGCCCTAGCTTAAGTTCTGATAAGAATAATGAAGAAGAACATACGCCACAGCTTTTCTCAAATGAAAATGAAACTAGAGAAGAGGATAATTTAGATCAGGCTCAAGATACACACACAGAAAAACTTTTTGATCAGGATTCAAACGAAGAAGAAGATTTTGAAATTCCTGCATTTTTAAGAAAACAAAAATTTTAATGATAAGATTATATCATCATGATCAATCCAACTTCATCACTAGAATTTTCCCATTTTTCAGTGATGTTAGAAGAGGTGATTAGCATCTGTTCTCCTAATAAGGGTGGGACTTATATAGACTGTACTTTTGGTGGGGGAGGTTATTCAAAAGGAATACTTAAATTTTCCAAAACAAAAGTTATTGCTCTGGATCGAGATAAATTTATTTTAAGTATTAGTAAAGATTTAAAGAAAAAATATCCAAATAGGTTTTTTTTCCATCAGAAAAAATTTAGCGAAACAGACTCTGTTGTCAAAAATAATTCAGCTGATGCAGTTATATTTGATCTAGGATTATCATCAATTCAATTAAACAATTTAGAAAGAGGTTTTTCCTTTAAGTCTAAAAAAACATTAGATATGTCAATGGGTCTTTCTGCTACTTCTGCTGAAGAGGTTATAAATATTTCTAGTGAACAAAAACTAAAATCTATTATTAAAGTTTTAGGAGAAGAAAAAGATGCAGGAAGAATTGCAAAAAATATTGTCAAAGCACGCTTGGTAAAAAGAATTATAAAAGTTGATCAATTAGTAGAAATCATTGAAAAAAGTAAAAAAAAAAATTACACAAATAAGATAAACCCAAGCACAAAAACTTTTCAAGCTTTAAGAATATATGTGAACAAAGAAATCACAGAGCTAATTCAAGGCATTATCAATGCAACAAAAATCTTAAAACCTGGAGGAAAGATATTAATTGTTAGTTTTCACTCTATAGAAGATAAAATTGTAAAATATTTTTTTAGCAACTATTCTTCAAACAAGTCTAAACCATCTAGATATTTTCCTGAAAATAACGATTTGAACAGTTTTCTATTTGATGAATATAAAAATAAAATATTTAAACCCTCTGGAAAAGAAATTAGTAAAAATCCCCCTTCGCGTTCAGCCAAACTTAGATTTGCTATTAGAAGCTCAAATGAATTCACTTACCCTCATGACCTAATAAAAAATTTTAAAAAGTATTTAGATTTAGAGGGTTCATATGCCTAAGTTTAAACTGATTATCTCAATAAGTATATTCTCAATTTTATTAGGGGTTACCTCTACAATAAAAAATCAAACGAGAATTATTGAAAAAGATATTTATAAGATTGATAGAAGGTTAGCATTTGTAGAAAAAGACTTAAACGAAACAGAATTAGACTATTTTTATCTTTCTTCCCCTGATTACTTGACCAAAAAAATAAATTATTTGTCTTATGTAGAATACATTCCAATGGATTTTTCTAAAATTTATTTAAATTTACAGGATTTTAAAAATTCTAAAAAAAAAATAACAACTCTTAAAATAAACAATGAAACGAAAACACAAAAAAAATAAAGATTTCAATATCAATCAAAAAAGTTTTTATTTTGAAGACTATTTAGAAACTAATAAAAAAAATAAGAAAATAAAAGATACTAGGATTTCTCAGGATAGAATTTACCTTCTTTTTTTTCTTTTCTTTTCATTAATTGTAATATTTTCTATAAAAATAATTTTTGTATCATTAAAGAATCTTGAAATTCACAATCAAAAAACAAACTTATTTTATAAAACAACATTAAGAAGAGATATTGTGGACAGAAACGGTGTATTGGTTTCTAGAAATGTTAAATCTTTTCATGCAGCTATTAATCCTAATCTAATAAAAAATAAAGATAATTTTTTAATTAATATTAGATTAAATTTTCCAGATTTATCGATAAAAGAAGTTAAAAAAAAATTAGATAAAGGAAAATATTTTTATTTAAAAAAGAGACTTGATCAAAATGATAAAGAGAAATTATGGTCTCTCGGAGAAAAAGGAATAATTTTTGAGCCGTTTCAATCAAGAATTTATACCCATGCAAATTTGTATAGTCATGTTTTAGGCCAAGTTGATTATGATAATTACGGAGTTTCCGGAATTGAAAAATATTTTGATAAAGAACTTAAAGATAAAAAGTTGCTAGATAGACCGTTACAATTAACTTTAGATACAAATATACAACACATAATTGACAATGAGCTTAATAAAGCTTTGAAAGTTTTTAAGGCAAAAGGTGGTGCGGCTTTATTAATGAATGTTAATAATGGCGAGGTTTTATCTTTAGTATCTCTGCCTAACTTTAATATAAATAATAGAGCAAATATCACAGATAAAAAATTTATTAACAAAATCACTAAAGGTGTTTATGAGTTAGGCTCTATCTTTAAAACTTTTACAATTGCTTTGGCGCTTGAAAAAAACTTGGTGTCACCTGAAACAATTATTAAAAATATACCTAGAAAAATAAAATGTTCAGTTTATGAAATATCCGATATTAAAGAATTTCCTAAAGATTTATCTGTTGAAGATATATTAATTAGATCATCCAATATTGGAACTTTAATGCTAGCTCAAAAGGTTGGAGAACATGAATTTAAAAAATTTATTAAAGAAACAAAATTATTAAATACACCAGAACTCGAGATCGAAGAACTTGGAACGCCCTTAAGTTTTGAGTGGAATAAATGTAAATTAGAAACTATCTCATATGGCCACGGAATTGCTGTTACCCCGCTTCAAGCAACAGCAACATACGCTGCGTTGACTAATGGTGGTAATATAATAAAACCAACAATAATTAAAAAAGAAAACTATCAAGATAATAAAAAGATAATTTCGTCACAAACTAGTAAAAAGATAAATACTATTTTAAGAAAAGTAGTAACCGAAAAAGAGGGAACCGCTAGCTTAGCTAATATTTACGGATATGATGTTGGGGGAAAAACTGGAACTTCACAAAAGTACAGCAATGAGAATGACAATTTAAACACATTTATCTCAATTTTTCCTTCAAATAGCCCAAAGTACGTTTTACTTGTAATGCTAGAAAACCCTCAAATTGCTAAAGATTTAACTTACAATTATAGAGGCATGAAGATTAAAGGTACCAGAAATGAAGCAGGTTGGAATTCTGTTTATGTGACTGGCAAAATTATAAAGAAAATTGGACCTATTTTAGCCATAAAAAACAAAGACTACAACGAACATGTTGCTAAAAAACTTAATTAAAGATTCTCCTAAAAGATTAGAAAAGTTAAAAATCAAAGGCTTGGCTCTTAATAGTAAAAACGTAAAAAAAGGTTTTATTTTTTTTGCTATAAAAGGAAATAAATCAAATGGTGAAAATTACATTAACAACGCAATCAAAAATGGAGCAATTATTATTATTTGTTCTACACAATGTAAATTTGAAAATTCAAATATCAATATAATTAAGACAAAAAAAGTAAGAAACTATTTAACTGAGATTACATCTAAATTTTATCAGAAAAAACCAAAGAATATTATTGCAGTTACAGGAACGAACGGAAAAACATCTGTAGCTGATTTTTTTTATCAAATATTAGCAAAAAATAATATTCCTGTCGCATCAATAGGAACTCTTGGCATAAGATACAAAAAAACAACCATTAAAACTAATCTTACATCTCCCGATATAATTACACTTCATAAAAATCTTGAAAAAATAAAAAAAAATAAAATTGACAATGTAATTATTGAGGCATCTAGCCATGGATTAGACCAAAATAGGTTAGATAATCTAAATATAAAAGTAGGAATTTTTACTAATTTTAGTCAAGATCACCTGGACTATCATAAAACAATGAAAGAATATTTTAGGGCAAAATTAAATTTATTTTCAAAATTATTACCTAAAAAAAGCCATGTTATTACGGATAACCTAATTAAAGAATACTCAATTATAAAAAGGATTTGTAAAAACAGGCAGTTAAAATTACTAGATATTAATAAGCTTATTTATAAATTAAAAGATATTTCCATACCTTTAACCGGTTCATTTCAAATAAAAAATTTATCAATGGCAATTTTAGCAGCAAGATTATGTAATATAAAAAATGATAAAATTAATAATGCATTAAAAAAGATAAAAAATGTTGATGGAAGATTAGATTTAATTAAAAAATATCCTAACAATATTAAAATATTTATTGATTATGCTCATACTCCCGATGCGCTACTTGAAGTTTTAAAATCTATTAAAAATGATTATGGCAACAATATTTCTCTAGTATTTGGTTGTGGAGGAAATAGAGATTTTAAAAAAAGACCATTAATGGCAAAAATTGCAAAAGCTTTTTGTCAAAAAATTTATGTTACAGACGATAACCCCAGAAGTGAAGATCCAAGTACAATCAGAAAAGAAATAATAAAAAATCTTAAAGATTCAAACTATTTTAATATAGGCAGTCGACCTAAAGCAATTAAAGAAGCAATACTAAATGCCAAACCGAATGAAATAATTTTGATTGCTGGCAAAGGTCACGAGAACGAACAAGATTATGGAAATAAAATCATCTTCACATCAGATAGGCAAATAGTAAAGGAACTAAAGATAAATAAAAAAAAAGTAGATAAAAAAAAAAAAAATTACCAATTTAATTCTGAAGTGTTAAATAAAATTTTCAAAAATAAAAGACTTTATAACACCGATGGACTTGCAATAGATTCCAGAGATGTAAAAAAGAATAACTTATTTTTAGCTATCAAAGGAAAAAATAATGACGGAAATAAATTTATTTCTAAAGCAATTAAAAGAGGTGCGAGTTATATAGTATCTTCAAAGAATATTAATAAAAATAAAAATAGAATACTTAAATATAGTAATCCAATTGCTTTTCTTAAAAAGTTTTCAAAGCTTAAAAGAGAAAATAGCGGTGCAAAAATTTTAGCAATAACTGGTAGTGCAGGAAAAACTTCATTAAAAAACATACTTAGTGTTTTATTAAAAAAATACGGCAGCACTTATGCCTCACCACGATCTTTCAATAATCATTTTGGCGTTCCAGTAAGTTTATCTAATCTTAATCCAGAACATAAATTTGGAATATTCGAGGTAGGCATGAATAAACCAGGAGAGATAAACCAATTATCAAAGATGATAAATCCCAATATAGCAATTATTACGAATATAGCTGCAGCGCATTTAGAAAATTTTAGCAATATTAAAGGTATAGCAAAAGAAAAAGGTGAAATTATTAACAACATTCAAAAGAATGGAACAGTTATTTTAAATCGAGACGATATTTTTTTTAATTATTTAAACAAAAAAGCTAAATTAAAAAAGGTAAATGTAGTGACTTTTGGAAAATTAAAAAAGTCTGATGTTTATTTACTTAAAAATAATCAAGGTGGTTTAATTAAAAAAATTACTATTAAAATTGGAGATGAAAATTTAGATTTAAAGATAAGACATATCAATATTTATAATATTCTTGCCTCGTTAGCAGTTTTAAAAGTGTTAAATTTAAGTCCTAAAAAAAACATAAAAATATTTGAGAATTTTTATCCTTCTGATGGAAGAGGAAAAATACATAAAATTAAAAGATATAAAAAATTTTTTAATTTAATAGACGAAAGCTACAATGCGAATCCACTTTCAGTTAAAAATGCATTGAACAACTTTTCAAATATAAAAAAAAATAAATTTAAAAAATATTTACTGCTTGGCGATATGCTTGAACTTGGTGCAAAGTCTGAAATTTATCATAAAGAATTATCAAAACTTATTAACAGTTCAGATATTGATAAAGTTTTTGTGAAGGGTGAAAAGACCCTTTTTACCTATAAAAATTTAAAAAAAAACAAGCGTGGAAATATTCTTCAGTGCAATGAAGATGCTGATTTAATTTTAAAGAATATAATCACAAATAATGATTATTTAATGATAAAAGGTTCTAACGCAACGGGATTAAATATTGTTAGCAAAGCAATGATAAAAGGAATTTAAATGTTATTTAATTTATTGACATCTTATATAGAGCATTATTCATTCCTTAACGTATTTAAATATCTTACTTTTAGAACAGGACTTTCAGTAGTTACATCATTAATCGTTGTGTTTATTATTGGAGGACCGCTTATTAGAATTTTTTCTAAAAATATGATCACTGGTCCAATAAGACAAGATGGACCTATAGATCACATTATTAAAAAATCAGGCACACCTACAATGGGGGGGGTAATTATTATAATAGGGATCCTTACAAGCACTCTATTGTGGGCCGATTTAAATAACATTTATATTTGGACATTAATTTTTGTATCTCTGAGCTTAGGGTTGCTTGGTTTTATTGACGATTTACTAAAAATAAAGTTTAAAAACTCTAGAGGATTGAATTCAAGACTAAAATTTCTTGGTCAATTAATAATTGGCGCAGCAACTTTAATTATTTTGATAAATTTTTCTGATCACGAGTATTTGTATAATCTTTATTTTCCTTTTTTTAAAAATTTAATTTGGCAGATGGGTATTTTTTTTATTCCATTTGGATTATTTGTTATAATTGGATCATCAAATGCAGTGAATTTAACTGATGGATTGGACGGTTTAGCTACTGTTCCAGTTATGTTAGTTGCCCTTTCTTTTACATTAATTTCCTATGTAGTTGGGAACACAATTTTTTCAGAATATCTGAAACTTCAATATATTCCTGATGTAGGTGAACTTTCAATATTTTGTGGTTCGATCGTTGGATCTTGCCTAGGCTTTCTTTGGTACAATGCCCCGCCTGCTAAAATTTTTATGGGAGATACTGGATCATTATCTTTAGGAGGTTCTTTGGCAGCGGTCGCGATAATTGCAAAACATGAAATTGTGCTTGCAATAGTCGGTGGGTTATTTGTTCTTGAAACTGCATCAGTAATTATTCAAGTTATCTCATTTAAACTTACAGGAAAAAGAATTTTTAAAATGGCTCCAATACACCATCATTTTGAGCAAAAAGGTTGGGCTGAATCAACAATCGTAATTAGATTTTGGATTATTGCAATAATATTAGCTTTAGTAGGATTAGCGACATTAAAATTACGTTAGTGAATGCCCCATTCTTTACCTCATACAAAAAAAAATTTAAAAAAGTTATCATTCTTGGTATACGGATTAGGCTTAACTGGGATTTCAGTAATTAACTATTTTGAAAAAAAAAAAATTTCAAACTTCAACACTTGGGATGATAATAAAAAGTTAAGAAAAAAAAACAATTCTAAAATTACTCACAATTTAAAGATATCTTTAAAAAATTCAGATTATATAGTTTTAAGTCCTGGCATAAGTTTAAAGAATACAAAATATAAAAAAGATCTAAAAAAATTTAAACATAAAATTATCACAGATCTTGACCTTTTGTATATTTGCAACTTAAAATCCAAAACAAAAACAATTGTAATAACTGGAACAAATGGGAAATCAACCACATGTAAAATTGTTGATCATTTATTAAAAAAAAATAAATACAAAACAGTAATAGGTGGAAATATCGGAACACCCATTCTCAATCTAAACATAAAAAAAAATTGCTACATAGTTATTGAAGCTTCTTCCTTTCAACTTGCTTACTCTAAGTTTATTTGTGCTGATTATGCACTTTTATTGAATATTACTAATGACCATCTAGATTGGCATGGTAGCATGAAAAATTATGTAAATTCTAAATTAAAAATTTTTAACTTGCAGAGAAGAAATCAATATTCAATTATAAATAAAAAATTTAAAAAAAAATTTAAAAAAAATAATTTTTCAGGGAAATTAATAATTCCAAAATTAAAAAATTATATAAAAATCAAACCTAAGATTAAAAACTCTTATTTAAAGCTAAATATTAATGATGAGAATATGTCTAACGTTTTAGAATTATCAAAGTTACTAAAAATTAATGAAAAATCTTTCATAAGATCACTAAATACATTCGTAGGTTTGCCTCACAGGTATGAGATTTTTTTAAAACGAAAGAATTTTACTTTTATCAACGACTCAAAAGCAACATCCTTTCAGGCAACTAAGTTTGCCTTGCGAAATACGAAAAATATTTTTTGGATAGTCGGCGGTTTACCAAAAAAAAATGATAGGATTGATTTAAAAAATTTAAGAAATAATATAACTAAGTCCTATATAATCGGTAAAAATATTAATTTTTTTAAAAAACAAATTAAAAACAAAATAAATTATTACGTTGCTAAAAATATTAAGAATTCAATAATTCAGGTTTTAAAAGATATAAAATCATTAAAGAGAGAGAGAAATACTATATTATTTAGTCCAGCAGCAGCTTCATTTGATCAGTTTAAAAATTTTGAAATTAGGGGTAATGAATTTAAGAGATTAAGTAAACTTTATGCTAAAAAATTTGTTTAAATTTGAGTTTAATAACTACTGGAGAAATATTGATAAAAATATACTTTTTGGTTTTTTTATTTTGTTTTTTTTAGGACTTTTTTTTTCATTTTCCTCTACCTCTTCACTAGCAGGTGAAAGATTGAACAAAGCCTATTATTTCTTTTTTGCAAAACATTTAATTTTTACAATACTGGCTCTTTTTATAATGTTTGCTATCTCAGCTGTGGAGACTTCATTATTAAAGAAAGCAATTTTTCCAATTTTTATATTTTCTTTTTTATTATTAATTTTAGTTCCAATTATTGGTGTAGAGGTTAAAGGGGCTAAAAGATGGTTAAATTTATATCTATTTAGATTACAGCCTATAGAGCTTTTAAAACCTTTTTTTATTTTAGCTACAGTAAAAATATTAACACTTGAAAAGCTAAAAATTTCACAAATACGTTACTTATTTAGTTTTTTATTATTAACTTCAGTAATAATTCTTTTAATTGATCAACCAGACCTAGGTCAGTCGATTTTGCTTACTGGCAGTTGGATTGCTACAGTATTTGTTTCAGGAGTTAGCCTTATTTATATTTTTAGTTTTTTTATTATTTTTATCATTTCAGTTGGTAGTCTATTATTTTTCATGCCTGAAAAATTTGGCTACATAATTAATCGCTTGATTACATTTATAGACCCAAGCAAAGGAGACACCTTTCAATCTTCAACCGCCTTAAATGCTATAAAGCTAGGTGGACTTAAAGGTCAAGGAATGGGTGAAGGAATTTTAAAAGATAGTGTTCCAGAAGCTCATACAGATTATATTATTGCTATAATTTCTGAAGAATACGGTTCAATTATTTCCATTTTAATTATCACTATCTTTTTATATATCGCTTTTAGAATTATTAAAAATTGTGTTTTAAAAGATGATGAATTTTTAAAACTTTCCTTATGTGGTCTTGCCTCACTTCTAATTTTTCAAACATTTATTCACATTGGAGTTAATACCAGTCTGTTACCGACAACAGGAATGACATTACCTTTTTTAAGTTACGGAGGTTCATCTCTCATTGGTAGTGCGGTTTTAGCTGGAATAATTTTGAATTATACAAAAATAAAATTGGGTATAAATGAATAACAAAATTAAAAAAATAATCATCGCAACTGGCGGTACAGGTGGGCATGTTTTTCCAGCTTTTAGCCTGGCAAGACATTTTATTGATAGCAAAATAAATGTTGAAATAATCACCGACAAAAGAGGTTTAAAATATTTAAATGATTATCATGATATAAGAATTACTGAAATTATCTCTTCAACTATTTTGAAAAAAAATATATTTCAACTATTATTTTCAATATTAATTATTTTCTATTCAACACTTAGATCATTTATTCTTTTATTAACTAATAGACCCAATTTAGTTTTTGGTATGGGCGGGTATTCCTCATTTCCAGTTTGTGTAGCTGCCAAGATACTTAGAATTCCTTTTATTATTTATGAAAATAATCTACATATTGGAAAAGCTAATAAATATCTACTGCCATACGCAAGAAAAATGTTTGTATCCTATAAAGAATTAGATGGAGTTCCAAAAAAGTATTATAGAAAAATTTGTGTGATTGGGAATATAATTCGAAAAGAAATACTTAATTTTCAAATGAAACAAGTCTCCAATCAAAATAATAAAAAATTTAAAATATTAGTTTTAGGAGGAAGTCAAGCAGCAAAAATTTTTGCAGAAAAACTTACAAAAATTTTTAAAGAATGTAACGAAGCTAAAATACAATTAACAGTTTATCAACAATGTTTACCAGAGCAGAATAAATTTTTAAACTCATTTTATAATAATTTGAATATAGATTTTGAAATTTTTAATTTTAGCAATAATATTTTAAATTATTTTTCTAAAGTTGACTTAGCAATTACTCGCTCTGGGTCTTCAATGTTGGCAGAATTGATAAATGTTAAAATACCTTTTATTTCTATTCCTTTGCCTACATCTGCAGATAATCATCAGCTAAAAAACGCTATTTATTATGAAAAAAATGGTTATAGCTACTTAATAGAAGAAAAAGATTTAGATATAAAATTATTTAAGTTGATTGAAAAAATTAGTAAAGACAGATCGTTACTGTCTGAAATAATAACCAAACAGAGACAATATTCTGACAAATCAGTATATGAAAATATCAACGAACAATTAAAAAAAATGATAAATGAAAAATATTAGAATAGGACAAAAAGAAATTATTCACTTTATAGGTATTGGAGGTATAGGCATGAGTGGCTTAGCTCAAGTTATGAAAACTATGGGTTTCAAAATTCAAGGCAGTGACCAAAATAAAAACAAAAGCACATCTAATTGTTCAAAAGTAGGTATTAAAGTTTTTATAGGACATGTTAAAAAAAATGTAAAAAAAGCAACAATTGTTGTCAAATCATCAGCCATCAAAGATAGTAACGTAGAGATCAGACAAGCAAAAAAAAGAAAAATTCCAATTTACGCAAGAGCTGAAGTTTTGGCCAATGTAGTTTCCTTAAAAAAAAATATAATAATTACTGGCTCTCATGGGAAAACTACAACAACATCTTTAGTAGCAAAAATTTTGTCTGATCAAAAATTAGATCCGACAATTATCAATGGAGGAGTAATCAACTCTTTTAATAGTAATGCCAAGCTAGGAAAAGGAGACTGGGCTATACTAGAAGCCGATGAGTCTGATGGAAGTTTTTTAAAACTACCAATTAACTACTCAATAGTAACAAATATTGATTTCGAACATATAGATTATTATAAAAATTATAGAAATTTAGAAAACGCGTTTATTCAGTTTATAAATAAAACTCCACCGATTGGAAAATCTTTAATTTGTATAGACAATAAAAATATTAAAAAAATTTTAGTCAAAATAAAGAATAAAAATATATTAACATACGGGTTTAATAAAAACGCTAATTATAGAATTAGCAATCCAAGATATAATACTTTTTACTCAATTTTCGATATGCACTATAAAAATTTAAATAACAACAACACAGTAATTAAAAATATTAGTTTAAAGTTAATGGGAGAACATAATATTCTAAATGCAGCTGCAGCTGCAGCAGTATGTATAAATCTTGGAGTAAAAATTAATGTCATCAAAAAAGCTTTAAAAAATTTTTCTGGAGTTCAACGAAGAATGACCAAAATATTTACAAAAAATAAGAATGTATTTTTTGATGATTATGCCCATCATCCTACAGAAATTTCTTCAATACTGGATGGAGTAAACAAAGTTTATAATAGCAGAAAAGTTATTACAGTTTTTGAGCCTCATCGGTATTCTAGGGTAATGTCATTAAAACAAGCTTTTTCAAAATCGTTTATAAAGTCAGATTTAGTTTTGATGTGTCCCATATACGCTGCAGGCGAGAAGAAAAATTTAGCTTTTAATTCAATTAACTTTGCTAAATTAATATCTAAAAATTCAAAAACCCAAGTTGTACTAGTAAAAAATCAAAAAGAATTATCAAATTATTTTAAAAAAAACCTAGTCAGCGATGAAATTATAATTGGCATGGGAGCAGGCTCTATTTCACAATGGATGAGAGAATTAAAATATAGTTTATGAATTTAAATATTGAATTTTTACAAAAAAAATTTGGAAAAAACTTGAAGATTAATGAGAATTTATCAAAATATAGCTGGTTTAATTTAGGCGGCACTACTGATATTTTTTTTCGTCCTGATAGCACAGATCAGTTAGCAAATTTTTTGAAAGAAGCTAAAGTGAATAGTTACAAGGTGCATATTTTAGGAGCAGGTTCAAACACTCTAATCAGGGATGCTGGTTTTAAAGGTGCTGTAATCAAACTGAGCTCTAAGTTCGCAGATATTAAGTTATTATCTAAAGATAAAATTGAAGTTGGGGCTGCAATGTTAGATAGAAAGGTATCAGATTTTGCACAAAATAACGATATTAACGATATGGAATTTCTGTCCTGCATTCCTGGTTCTATAGGCGGAGCAATAACAATGAATAGTGGATGTTATGGCTCAGATATTTCTAAAATTTTATTATCTATTAAAGTAATCGATCATAATGGTAAAGAAAAAGAAATTAAAAAAAATGACATCAAGTTTTATTATAGAGGTACAGATTTACCAGAAAATTATATAATATTGTCTGCAGTGCTTAAAGGCAATGTATCTTCAAAAAAATTAATAATAAAAAAGAAAGAAGAACTAGTTCAAAAGAAAAAAGAATCTCAACCAAGTCAAATAAAAACTGGAGGCAGCACATTTAAAAACAATAAAGAAAAAAAAGCATGGGAGCTTATTAAAAATTCTGGCTGTGACAAGTTTTTTGTAGGTGACGCAAAGATATCTGAAAAACATTGTAATTTTTTTATAAATAATGGAAAAGCTAAGGCTTCAGATATAGAAAAACTAATATATAAAGTTAAAAAAGAAGTGCAATCTCAAACAGGAGTCAGTCTTGATTTAGAGATTAAAATTATTGGTGATGAAAAATAAAAAAGTCTTAGTTGTATTTGGTGGTACATCTAGCGAAAGAGAGGTTAGTCTCAATACAGGCAAGGCTTGTATAAAAGCATTAAAGAAATTGGGTTACAAAATATCAACATTTGATCCTAAAAAAAAATCATTAAATTTAATTGATAAATCAAAAACTGATATAATTTTCAATGCCTTACATGGAAAGGATGGCGAAGATGGAGTAGCACAAAGCTATTTTGAATATTTAAGAATTCCATATACGCACTCGGGGGTAATTAGCTCCTATAATGCAATGAACAAAGTTACTTCAAAAGAAATTTTTAAAAAAAATAAGATTAAATCTCCAGAATATTTCGTACTTGAGAAAAAAGTTTATGGTAAAATTAATTTATATCAAAATATAAAAAAAAAAAAAATTAAATTCCCTATCGTAGTTAAGCCTATAAATGAAGGATCAAGTATTGGAGTAAAAATATGTAAAAATATTCTTGATCTGAACAAATCTACTAAATCTCTTTTTAAAAAATACCAAGAACTAATTTTTGAACCCTATATTGGAGGACAAGAAATTCAAGTTGCTGTTCTTAATGGTTTTCCATTAGGCGCAATTGAGCTCAAACCAAAAAGAAAGTTTTATGATTACAAGGCTAAGTATTCAAAAGCTGCCAATACTAAACATATAATGCCAGCTAATTTAAACAAATCTAATTACAAAAAAGCTCTTCATATTGCAAAATCAGCACATAATGCCTTAGGCTGCAAAGGTATAACAAGATCAGATTTTAAATTTCTGAATGGTAAATTTTATCTATTAGAGATAAATACTCAGCCAGGTATGACCAATTTGTCATTGGTGCCTGAGATAGCTAACTTCAAAGGAATATCTTTTGAAACTTTAGTTAAAAAAATATTGCTTAATGCCGGTGTAAATAGATGAAAAAATCATTCCTTGGATTGATTATAGTTTTTGTTCTTCTAACAACTTATAAGCCACAATTTAATCTTTTTAAAAATTCAAATTTAAATATTAAAAAAATTGAAATTGAAAATAATTCAATAGTAGAAACCGGTGATATCAAAGATAGATTAGACTTTTTATATCAGGAGAATTTATTTTTTTTAAATATTCAAGATATCGAAAATAATTTGAAAAATGAGTCTTTTATCGACAGTTTCAGTATTAAAAAAATTTATCCAAATAAGATTAAATTAATTATTATGGAAAAAACACCAATAGCTATTTTACAGTATAAAAAAAAGAAATTTTTTATTTCAGATAAGGGAAATTTAATAAATTTCAAAAATATTAAATTTTATAGTGACTTACCAATAGTTTTCGGCAATGGAAAAAATTTTTATAATCTTTATTCAAATTTAAAAAATATTAGGTTTCCAATAAAAAAAATAAAATCATTTTATTACTTTGAATCAGGCAGATGGGATTTAATAATGCATGATGATAAAATTGTTAAACTACCAATAAAGAATTATCTATTTAGTTTACAAAACTTTATGAAATCACAAAATAACAGTGATTTTAATAACTATAAGGTGTTTGATTATAGAATTAAAGATCAACTAATTTTAAATTAACTTATGAAAAAAAGTTTTCCTGTTATTTTTGTTGAAATAAATGATTTAAATTACACTTTTGTTGCTGGTGTGTATGACAACAATCAAAATTTAAAAATAATAGAAAAAAAGGTAATTGCGAATGTAGGAATGAGTAAAAATAAATTTACAGATATAATTATAGCTCAAGAAGTAATTAAGAAAAATATTCAATCAATTGAAAATAAACTTGATTATATTTTTAAAGAAGTGATTGTCATTTTAGATTTTTTTAATTTTTTTTGCTTAAATTTATCTGGATTTAAAAAGTTAAATGGATCACAGGTATTAGAAGAAAATATATCACACATTCTAAATTCAATTAAACAAACTGTTACTGAAAATGAAAAAGAAAATACTATATTACATATTTTTAACTCAAAAAATATTTTAGACGAAACTATTGTTGAGAATTTACCAATAGGTTTATTTGGAAACTTTTATAATCATGAACTTACATTTTTCTTAATTAATAATAATGATCTCAAAAATATTAAACAAATATTTAATAAAATAGATTTAAAAATAAAAAAAATTTTATTAAAAAGTTTTGTTGAAGGAGCTTACTTAACTAATAGAGATAATAACAAAGATAGTTTTTTTAAAATCAAAGTAAGTAAAGAAAGGTCCCAATTAAGTATTTTTGAAAAATCTTCATTCAGGTATGTTGAACATTTTGATTTTGGTACAGATATAATTCTAAAAGATATTGCTAAAGTCTGTTCTATAGATAGTGATTTTATCCATAAAATTTTATTAGACAGATTTTTAGAAAATAAAGATTTTAAAGAAGATGAATTACTAGAAAAAAAATATTTTACTAAAATTAATTATAGAAAGATAAAAAAAAAATTAATTATGGATATAGCAAAAGCCAGAATTCAGGAAATTGCCAATATTATTTTAAAAAAAAATATTAATTTAAATTTGTATAAAAAAGATATTAAAAAAATATATATTATTATTGAAGAAGAATTAATTTTTGATAATTTTAAAGAAAACTTTAAGCTGTATTTTTCACAAAATCTTGATTCAGATACTCAATTAATTAACACTTTCGAAATAGATTCATTGATTATTAGTGCTTCAAATTTATCAAATTATGGCTGGAAAAAAGAAGCAATACCTATAACTCCAACTAAAAATACTTTAATTTCTAAGATTTTTAAGGTTTTGTTTGGATAACAATTTGTTTTTTTTTGAAACATTTGTTGTTTTAATATGATCTTCTTTATTCTGTATAAAATTTCATGTCATCACATAGCCAAAAAACTATTAAAAGCACAATTAATCTGTACGGTGTTGGTTTGCACAATGGGATTAAAGCTAATTTAAAAGTAATCCCTGCTGACGAAAATTTTGGAATTAAATTTTGTAGGACTGATATTGACAAAAAAGATTTGATAGATGCAAATTACCAAAATGTTGTTGAACCTATACTTTGTACGAAAATTAAAAATAAAAATGGCACAATTGTTTCAACAGTTGAACATTTAATGGCCGCATTTTTTGGAGAAGGTATAGACAATGCTTTAGTTGAAATCGACGCCTCCGAGGTTCCAATATTAGATGGTTCAGCTAATGAGTTTGTAGAAGCAATTAGATCCGCTGGAATTCGAGAACAAAAAGAATTAAGAAAATATGTAAAAGTACTTAAAAAAGTAGAAATTCATGAAGAAGGAAAATATATTTCTATAGAACCTCTTAACAATGATTTAATTGTAGACTTTGAAATTGTTTATAGCAACCCACTAATAAGAACTAGAAGAAAAGAATTTAAGCTTAGCGATGGAGATTTAAATAATATTTATAGTTCAAGAACCTTCTGCTTGTATGAAGATATTGATTTTATCAAAAGTCAAGGATTGGCAAAAGGGGGGTCTCTCGACAACGCAGTGGTCGTTAAAGGTAATGAAATTTTAAACGATAGCGGTTTAAGAAATAGACATGAATTTGTTTACCATAAAATTTTAGATTGTCTTGGAGATTTGATGTTATCAGGATATAGAATCTTTGGTCATGTAAAAACCTCTCAAGGAGGCCATGCTTTAACGAATAAATTGCTTGTTAAATTTTTTTCAGACAAATCAAATTGGTCAATGGGAAAAGGAAATATAGAAGAAAAAAATAATCAAGTTGAAGATTCATCAAAAAAAACACTTTCAGCAAATATTTGATAAAACAAAATTTTACCTAGTATAATTTATTTGATATGTATTAAAAATGTATCAAAAGATAATTTTATTAATACTAATAATTTTTATTTCACTCAGCTGTTCAAAAAAAGAGGAAATTGCTTATGAACCTAAAGATGTAAAAGATCCATATAAATCATATCAAGAGGGTTTTAATGCTTTTAGCAGAGGAGATTATTTTTTTGCTGAAAAAAAATTTTCAGAAGCTGAATTGAATTTTAAAATTGTGGAGTTTGCAGCTAAATCAGCAATAATGTCAAGTTACGCACTTTATGGAATTAACTTTTACGATCAATCTTTAGAAAATTTAGAGAGATATTTAAAAAAGTATCCTGCTGATAAGAATTTAATTTATGCACATTATTTAATTGTACTAATTCACTACGAGCAAATTTCAGACGAAAAAAAAGATCTTAAACCATTACTGGAAGCACAAAAAAAAATAGAGTTTTTTTTAAAAAAATTTCCTGATTCAGATTATGCAATTGATTTAAAGTTTAAAAAAGATCTAATTCAGAATCAACTTGCTGCAAAAGAATTATATGTTGCCAAATACTATATTTCTGTACAAAAGTGGGTTCCAGCAATCAATAGATTAAAAAAAATAATTGAAGATTATGAAAGAACGGTGTTTGTTGAAGAATCACTCCATCGACTTGTAGAAATAAACTATTATTTAGGATTAGAGAAAGAAGCCAAAAAATACGCAAATATTTTAGGATATAACTATAATTCAAGTGAATGGTTTGAGCAGTCTTACAAAGTATTTAACAAGCAATACAAAATAAAAAAACAAAAAGTTGCAAAGAAAGATAGAAACTTTCTTAATAAAATCTTTAAAAAAATTAAATAATTAAAAATAAAATGAGTTTAAAGCTTAAAATTATAAATACTTATAAAAAAAAATTAGATATTTTAAAAAAGCATAACAAGTTATACTTTAATAATGATAGCCCTTTAATAACAGATGCAGAATATGACAAATTAAAAAAAGAAATTATTTCTTTGGAGAATAAAAATAATTTTCTTAAAGAGTTAAACTCAGTCAATAAAATAATTGGTTCTCCCCCATCTAATAAATTTAAAAAGATAAAACATTTAAAACCAATGTTATCTTTGTCAAATGCTTTTGGTAGAGATGATATGAAAGACTTTATTGGTAAAATTAATAATTATTTAAATATTAAAGATCAAAATATTGATTTTTCTTCAGAACCTAAAATAGATGGTATCTCCGCAACTTTAATTTATGAAAATGGAATATTAATCAAGGGACTTTCAAGAGGTGATGGTGATGTAGGAGAGGATATTTTAGATAATCTCAAAACTATTAGTGAGATCCCACAAAAAATAAAAGACAATAACATTCCTTCTTTAGTGGAAATTAGGGGTGAGATATATATTGGAAAAAAAGATTTTATTGGCATTAAAGGTAATTTTGCTAACCCAAGAAATGCAGCTGGCGGCTCTCTCAGACAAAAAGATTCAAAAAAAACTTCTAAAATACCGCTTAAATATTTTGCATATGGATTTGGATCAATAGAGCCAATGATATTTAAAACTCAGTTAGAGTTTCTAGAGAAAGTTAAAAAATGGGGATTTCAAATAAATCCATTGATTAGAAAAGTTAAAAATCTAGATGAAATTGAAAAACATTATTTACACATAGACTCAATCAGATCATCATTAGATTATGATATAGATGGATTAGTTTATAAAGTTAATGATCTAAATTTACAAAATAGATTGGGCAATACTTCAAACTCACCACGTTGGGCAATTGCTTATAAATTTTCAGCCGAAAAAGCAGTAACTAGAATAAGAGACATTGTTATACAAGTTGGAAGAACTGGCGCTATAACACCTGTTGCAAAAGTAGAACCAGTAACTGTGGGAGGAGTTGTTGTTTCCAACGCAACACTTCACAATGAAGATGAAATTAAAAGAAAAGATA
>Ga0307986_10001010_pt1 | contig 20799 bp, 24 predicted proteins | sample EllFjometageno82_FD_203170 | JGI IMG/M metagenome (GOLD analysis project Ga0307986, IMG submission 203170) | Marine microbial communities from Ellis Fjord, Antarctic Ocean - #82 | ecosystem: Environmental > Aquatic > Marine > Unclassified | place: Southern Ocean | collected 2014-10-09
AAACATTGGACATACCTCACCGTTTGTTAGGGGTTTTACTTTAATGATACAGCCCCGCAGGGCTGCACTGTTAAAGTTTAGGCATCAACTACGAAGCCGGATGTGTCTTTCTTAGCCTTGCCCTTGGCATACAGCGCCACGATGTGACCACCCTTTGGGTCCAATATACGTAGGTCATCTGCATCGCCGTTGATAACTGGCAAGCCCTGCCATGTGTTTGCATAGTCAAAGGCCTTGCGGAATACTGTGGCCACATTCATCCCACGATCTAGGGCGGTCTGCATCATGGCTGCATACTTTGGCGATGCATTAGAATATGACCAAGTTAGATGGTAATTATCAATATGGGACGTGTTGCGGTTGGCTATCTTTGTGTAGTCATAAAATGCCACCCTTGGAAACAATTCAAATATAGTCAGACCATCAATCTTGACCAATTCCCAACGTATGTCAGTGGTGCCGTTCAAACGAATGACAGGTTGGATGCCACGTTTGTTGCAATAGGTCTGAAACTTAGCAATATCTTGCATAAGCTGCAGCATAAACCCATCACGGTCTGAGTAGAACCATTGTGCCTTACGTTCACGGGCAGCTTGCACACAATTCATAGCACCACGCCCTGCAGTATTTAGGCAAGCTTTGATGCACCCAGCTAGCACTGCCATGCTACAACTGTTATATGATTTGTTGTTAACCATCACCTTATAAGGCGTCATGTAGACAATGCCAGTTAGATATTCAGAGCCATCGCCCTTGATAGTTTTAGCGTTTGTTCCGACGCCGATTAGCTTATAATTAGACATTTGTCTTATCCTTCCAAGGTTTTAACTTATCTAGATGCACCCTTACAGATGCACCCAATAAATTAAGACGGGCCGAGCGTTTAGATATCGGCTTTTTATGCCGCAGCGCTTGGCCCTATCTTGCGGCTATCATCGGTGGTTAAACCTAAGCTTTTGGGCGTTTCTAACAATGTCAAACAGCGTTCGGGCTTTCACCCTCATAAGACAAATCCATCGCCGCAACTCTTAGGCTTCGCCGCCCGTTTCGTGTTGCTTAGGTTTTATCCCGTATCTAGCGGCGCCGTGTTTGCCGTTTCGATGTGATTGGTATGACGGTAGTTTTAACCGCTGGCAACAATAAAATGCAAAATAAATGAATTAATATTGATTGTGTAATGAAAACAATGGTTTAGCTATGCAGAAACACCAGGCGTTTACCAGGTTTTTTACAGATATGTATATATTGAATAGGGTTTTTATGCACTCAATAGGTTAAAACGAATCACCTTTGATACATCGGACAGCAATACATCGGACAGCAATACATCGGACAGCAATACATCGGACAGCAATACATCGGACAGCAATACTTTTTTTCTGCAGGTATGTAGTGCGCAGCCCAAAACGTGATTTCATAGGGGGGTAGCATATCTGGAAAGCTTAAAAGCAGGGGTAGTGGTTAATGCATCTATATTGCTTATTTTGACAATGGTTCATATTGCCCTGAAAATCCATACAATGCACTGAATTACCGCTCATCAATCCATACAATTATGCAATGTTATCAATAGCTTAAACCCTATTCGATAGCTCAAAACTGGAACAATGACGATCTACATCTGTTCAAGGGGGGTGCGAGGGCCACCCCACCTCATGGGGTAGTACGTATATGTAGAATTACACGCACGAGCTTTTTGAGTTAGACAACTTATACGTGTATACATGACCTATATAGACCCAGAGCTACAGCATTTAGTAACATACTGTTTCAATACAGTAATAGTTGATCACTTTTTCATGTAACAATCGCTTTATGGATTGACATGCTTTTTGATTTAGCTATAACTTCATAGTAGTAGTAGTAGAGAGTTAAACTCTTTAAGTATAAACTATTAAAAAAGAGTAATAACTTATAAGAAAGTAATACAACAAAATAGTTTAACTCTGTATAGAGTGTTGTAAATAAGATAGTGGACATAGGAAGAGTTATAACTCTAGTAAGTGTAACTATTATCTTGTAATACAAATATATTCGTGTTACTGTTCTTAGAGTTTAACTCTGTATAAGCAATAATCATAATAAGAGTTATACTTTACTGGTACGTGTTGCACTCAATAGTGTTACTCTCCTCTCTGTCTCCCTAACAATATTCGTATTGCGGCACGTACCACTTATTTTTATATAAGTATTGACAGTTATGAACAAAAACGTACAACTATACGCATCTGATGAAGTACTAGAAGAGTTTTACTCTGCATTAGCAGATAGTAATGGCCCTAGACTTAGGCGTATCCACATACCTAGAAGTGATGTATTCTACGTAAGGGCTGCTATAGAGGCAGACACTGGAGTTAAGTACTCCTTGGATCATGTAGAGAGAGCTATGTACTTAGAGGGTCACTTATCTCGCAGAGATGTGTTAGACCCAGACAGGAAGAGACCCTATGCCGACAACCCCACAGAAGAAGACTAAGCGTAATTACACCATGAGTGGTGAAGGTAAGTATGATAAGTCACCTAAGCGTATGGCTGATAACCGCTCTCGTAAGAAGGCACGTTATGCTATGGAGAAGGGTGGCTTAGTCTCTAAGGGTGACGGTAAGGACGTAGACCACAAGGACGGTAACCCACGTAACAACACCAAGTCTAACCTCCGTGTACAGACACCAGCTAAGAACAGAAGCATTAAGCGTAACAGCAAGGCAGGGAAGAAGTAGTAGTATGGCTAAAGATCCTCGTCTAACTCGTGCTGGTGTGTCAGGCTTTAATAAGCCTAAGCGTACTCCAAGTCATCCTAAGAAGTCACACGTAGTTGTAGCTAAAGAGGGTGATACCATTAAAACTATCCGCTTTGGTGAGCAGGGTGCATCTACTGCAGGTAAACCTAAAGCTGGTGAGTCTGATAAGATGAGAGCGAAACGTGCTAGCTTTAAGGCTAGGCACGGTAAGAACATTGCTAAAGGTAAGATGAGTGCAGCTTACTGGGCAGATAAGGCTAAATGGTAACATGTTTCTATATAAAAACAATGGAAAGAAGAAGTAATGGCACAATCAGATTTTAGTAAGGCTTTCGCAGCTGCACGTAAAGAAAAGGGCGCAGGTAAGACGTTTACTTTTAAAGGTAAGTCTTACACTACAAACTACGCTAGTGACGCTGCAGCAGCCCCAACAACACGCCCTAAAGCACGGCCAGCAGAAAGAGCTACTACACCTAAAACATCTCCTATGCCTAGAGCGCGGCCAGCTAGCCTTTCGCACAACACAAAGAATGATGTAAGTCCTAGTACTACTGAATCTGCGCCTAAAACATCTCCGCGTCCTAAAGCCCGTGGTGCTGCACCTACGACATCTCCTCGTCCTAAAGCTAGACCTGCAGCACCTAGAACATCCACTAGACCTACAGCACGGCCTTCTTTCCCTACTTATGCAGAATGGCGTAAGGACAATAAAGGAGGTCTTCGTGGGTATAATATGGCTAAGAACAGGGCTAATAACAAATGAAGTATTATCACAAGTATAAGACAGAACTAGAAGCTAAAGGCTACCGTGTAGATGAGCATGGCTATGTCTGGGACTCTATGGGTAACCAGTCTGCTGGTGAGGACAACTACGGCAACGTACAGAGTAAAGACGCTAATGTTAATGAGATCTGTCGTTTAGCTGAGATTGAACAAGCTAAGCCTAAGCCTAAGAAGGTTAAAGCTAAGAAAGCTTCAGAGGAAGAATAGTATGACATTAGTAGCGCAGGGTAAGAATGCTCGTAAAAGATCTGTGTGGGGTCACAACACTACAACTACTACAGAGATTGTATATACTTGCCCTGCAAACTGTGTAGCAGAACTAACTTATCTGCATATACATAATAAAACAGGTAACACCGATATTCATATTGAATGGTATGTTTCAGCAGATAACTATTCATCATCTTATCTTGATGGTAAAAACCTGGGCGCTGGTGAGTTTGTATCCTTCAATGATATTGAGCTTGTACTTCAATCTGGTGATAGAATTGAGATAACACCGTCTTCTACTGCACATGTTGACTCCATCCTTACAGTAACTGAGACCTTTGTCCCTGTAGGTTAACGGGTATGCTATATTAGCAAGTACTAAACACAAGAGTATTAGATATAACTACATGTACAACAGAATTGCGCTGGGCAGTCTGTAAATACAAAGGTTATATAACTATGCTAAAGAAAATTAAATCAGCTTTCATGAACTTCCATCATGGCATTGCAAAGTCTCAACAACGCCGTGCTGACTACTTCATTCTAAATCATATGACAGATGCAGAACTGAGAGACATCGGCATTTCTCGTGGTGAGATCAGAGAACGCTTTTACTCTAAGGGATAAGGTGCTTGCTATTAAGGTTGTACTGAGTATAACTATATGCAAGCCTAAATAAAGAGGACTACTTAATGGCAAGAAATCTAACAGAAAATCAACAAAAGTTTCTAGAAGTACTCTTCGATGAAGCTGGCGGTGACGTTGTTCTTGCTAAGAAGTTGGCAGGTTATAGTGAAAACACGCCTACACGATTGATTGTGGAAGCCCTCAAGGATGAGATTAATGAATCAACCCGCACCTACTTCTCTCGTACTGCGCCAAAAGCTGCTATGGCTATGGTTAACGCTTTGTATGACCCTACAGAGCTTGGTATAAAAGAAAAGATGGCTGCAGCTAAAGACTTGCTAGATCGTGCAGGACTTGGTAAAGTAGATAAAGTAGATGTTTCCTCTTCTGGGGGTGGCATCTTTTACCTACCACCTAAAGAAGGTAATAACGAGTAACAGTGGCTTTTGACTACGATAGAGATTTAGGCTTTTGGGAGTTACCTAAGCCTAATAAGGGTAAAGAACGAGAGTGGCACGTTATAGCTAGGGCTAGTTCTAGGGTTGTACCTTTTGGATATGAGATACATCCAGAGAACGACAAGCTTCTGGTTCCTATCATTGATCAGCTAGAAGCGTTAGAGCTTGCAAAGCGTCACTTAAAGCAGTACTCTTTCAGAGATGTATCTCGCTGGCTTTCTAAACAGACAGGTCGTTACATATCACACATGGGCCTAAAGAAGCGAGTTGAAATTGAACGAAGACGTAAAAAAACTGCTGCAATTAAACGCAAGCTTGCCAAGCGCCTCGAAGAAACGCTACAAGAGATCAAAAAACTCGAAGAGCAAAACATCGGAGCCTACTCCCTCTCAGGAGATGAAGACACCTAAACAGGTTCACACTGTTCCTGCAGAAGTTAAGGCAGCAGAGTTTAATGTAGAAGAAGCACAGGACGTTGTGTTCAAGCCTAACGCAGGGCCACAGACATCCTTTTTAAGCTCCTCTGAGCGTGAAGTACTCTACGGAGGCGCAGCGGGTGGCGGTAAGTCGTATGCGATGCTTGCTGACCCCTTACACGGGCTAAATGACCCTAACTTCTCTGGGTTGCTTGTACGACATACTACGGAAGAGCTACGAGAGCTTATCCAGAAGAGCCAAGAACTGTATCCCAAGGCTATTCCTGGCATTAAGTGGTCTGAGCGTAAGTCACAATGGACTTCACCTCGTGGTGGCAGGCTCTGGATGTCTTACCTAGATAAAGATACTGACGTTAACCGCTACCAAGGTCAGGCGTTTAACTGGATTGGCTTTGACGAACTTACTCAGTGGGGTACGCCCTACGCTTGGAACTATATGCGTTCACGACTACGTAGTTCTAGCAGGGAATTAGGTTTGTATATGCGAGGTACGACTAACCCCGGTGGCGCTGGGCATAGTTGGGTTAAGAAGATGTTTATTGACCCTGGCCCTGCAGGTAAACCCTTTTGGGCTACAGATATTGAGTCTGGTGAGACCATTACCTACCCTAAAGGCCACAGTAAAGAGGGTAGCCCACTATTTAGGCGTAGATTTATTCCTGCAAGCCTATTTGACAACCCTTACCTATCAGATTCTGGTGATTATGAAGCAATGCTTTTGTCTCTACCTGAGCATCAGCGTAAGCAGCTTCTAGAAGGTAACTGGGATATTAATGAGGGGGCAGCGTTTCCTGAGTTTGATAGAAATAAGCACGTAGTAGATCCTTTTGACATCCCTGAGTCTTGGCCTCGCTTTAGGTCTTGTGACTATGGCTACGGTTCTTACAGTGGTGTTTTGTGGTTTGCTGTATCACCCTCTGAGCAGTTAGTTGTATATAGAGAGATGTACTGCTCTAAAGTTACTGCTTCTGATCTAGCAGATATGATCTTAGAAGCAGAGTCAAATGACGGTGGTATTCTATATGGGGTACTTGACTCCTCTCTCTGGCACAACAGAGGCGACACTGGGCCTAGCCTAGCTGAGCAAATGAACATGAAGGGTTGTAGATGGAGACCTTCAGACAGATCTAGAGGCTCTCGTATCTCAGGTAAAAACGAAATACATAGACGATTACAGGTAGATGAGTATACAGAAGCTCCCCGCCTTGTATTTGTTAGTAACTGCACACACACTATTGCTCAAATACCTTCTATCCCTCTAGATAAGCGTAATCCAGAGGATGTTGATACACACGCAGAAGACCACCTATATGATGCCTTGCGCTATGGTATTATGACACGCCCTCGCAGCAAAAGCATATGGGATTATGATCCCGCAACACAACGCACTGGTTTTCAGGCTAGTGACACAACATTTGGATACTAAGTATGGCAGAAAATGATGAAATGATGTTCGAGACAGATGATGTTGTTGCAGCCGAAGATGGTAAAGAGTCTTTATTTACGGCAAGCAGTGTAGTTTCGTTTGTTACTGACAGATTTAGTAGAGCAGAAGAAGCTCGTCGAGGTGATGAAGATCGCTGGCTTAGAGCATATCGCAACTACCGTGGTTTGTATGGTCCTGATGTTAAGTTTACAGACACAGAAAAGTCTCGTGTTTTTGTAAAAGTCACTAAGACTAAGACACTTGCAGCATATGGTCAGATCATTGACGTTTTGTTTGGTAATAATAGATTTCCAATGAGTGTAGATCCTTCTATCCTGCCAGATGGTGTAGTAGAATCAGCTCACATTAACCTAGATCCTAATGCAGAAAAAGCTGGTGATGCTCTTGCCGCTGCTACTTCTGATCCTGCGTCTAAACCTTATCTTATTGGCCCAGACACTAAGCTTATGCCTGGTGAGACGCTTACTTCATTAAAAGATCGTCTAGGCCCACTAAAAGATAAGCTAGCGCCTATGTCTGATAAGATTATTGAAGGTGTAGGCACTACAGCTAGCACAGTTACATTTCATCCAGCTATGGTTGCAGCTAAGAAGATGGAAAAGAAGATCCACGACCAGCTTCAAGAGTCTAATGCTTCTGTTCACCTACGCTCTATGGCATTTGAGATGGCTTTGCTTGGCACTGGTGTTATGAAGGGTCCATTTGCTGTAGATAAGGAATATCCAGACTGGGACGAAGAGGGTAACTACGAACCTCTTATTAAAACTGTACCTGAATGTAGCCATGTTTCTGTTTGGAACTTCTATCCAGACCCCGAATCTTCTTCTATGGCAGATGCAGAATACACTATTGAGCGTCACAAGATGTCTCGCACACAACTCCGTGCATTAAAGTCTCGCCCATTCTTTATGAAAGATGCAATTGGTAATGTCATTGATAAAGGCTCTGACTATATCCAGAAGCACTGGGAACAGGCTATGGAAGACGATTCTACTCAGCCAGAGTCAGAGCGTTGGGAAGTTCTTGAGTTTTGGGGCTTTGTGGACATTGATATCCTCGAAGAAAACGGCGTTAAGATCCCTAAAGAGTATAAAGACCTAGATGAACTTAATGCTAACGTATGGATTTGTAACAACGAAGTAATTCGCCTTGTACTTAACCCATTCAAACCTGCACGTATCCCTTATTATGCTGTACCATATGAGCATAACCCTTACAGCTTCTTTGGTGTAGGTATTGCTGAGAACATGGACGATACTCAGACGCTTATGAACGGCTTTATGCGTATGGCTATTGATAACGCTGCAATGTCCGGTAACTTGATCATTGAAGTAGATGAGTCTAACCTAGTTCCAGGACAGGATATGTCTATCTACCCAGGAAAGATCTTCAGGCGTCAAGGTGGCGCTCCAGGACAGGCTATCTTTGGAACTAAGTTCCCTAATGTAGCACAAGAAAACATGCAACTCTTTGATAAGGCACGAGTATTAGCTGATGAGTCTACAGGATTCCCTAGCTTTGCACACGGTCAAACGGGTGTTTCAGGTGTAGGTCGTACTGCTTCTGGTATCTCTATGCTTATGTCTGCAGCTAACGGCTCTATTCGCACCGTAGTTAAGAACGTAGATGACTACCTGATCAGACCATTGGGCAAGTCTTTCTTTGCATTCAACATGCAGTTTGACTTTGATCCTAGCATTCGTGGTGACTTGGAAGTTAATGCTTCTGGTACAGAGAGCCTCATGGCTAACGAAGTACGATCACAGCGTTTGATGCAGTTCTTGCAGGTAGCACAGAATCCTGTTTTGGCTCCTTTTGCTAAGATGGACTACATCATTCGTGAGATTGCTAAGTCTATGGATCTTGACCCAGCTAAGGTTACTAACTCCATTACTGATGCAGCTATTCAGGCTGAGATCCTAAAAGGGTTCCAAGCTGTACAGCAGCCCCCTGAAGGTGGCCCAGCGCCCCAAGGCCAAGGCCCACAAGGTGTACAAGACTCCTCTGGTGGAGGTGGCTCACAGATTGGTGTAGGTACTGCTCCAGCACCAGGAGAAGATGGGTTTAGTGGTAATGTCGCTTAAAAAGCTAGTCAATGATAAAGCTATTTGGGATGCGCTTGTTGAGGAGTTAGATGAGCGTATCTCCACCACACACAAAACACTAGAGAGTTTGACTGATACTTCTGAGATGTATAGATGTCAGGGTTACATCCACTCTTTACGTAAATTGAAATACTTGAGGGATATAGTCAATGGCTGATACTAATATGAATGATCAAATGGAAGCAGTGTTTAAATCCTCTAGGGGTGAAGTAGACCCTGTGTCAGGTAATGAAGTGCCTCTGGGTGCTAGACCTGAAGAGGTTCGGGATGATATCCCAGCTAACCTTAGCGAAGGTGAATATATTGTACCTGCTGACGTTCTACGTTACTATGGTGTTAAGTTCTTTGAAGAGCTACGAAATGAAGCTAAGCAGGGCTGGCAAGAGCTAGACCAAGGTGGTCGTGTAGGTGGTGAACCTTCAGGCATGGAAATGGGTGGTGATGAACTGCCTTTTGACATTAGTGAGTTGCAGGTTATTGAAGGTAATGACTCTGAAGAGCAGCCACAGATGAATAAAGGTGGATACATTAGTGATTATGCTGATGGTGGTGTAGTAGACAGAGAGGCACTACAGGAAGAGTTTCCTGAAGCATTCACAACTGATGGCGCAGGTTCTGGTCAAGAGTATCGCGCTTACACCAATGCCGAAGGTATGACACTCTCTGTACGTTTTGTAGATGGTAAGCCTATGTCATCTATTCCTGCAGGCTATACTGCATCTGGTGAAACGGCTGCTGAAACTGCCGCACCTAGCAGAAGCCGTAAAAGACGTAAACCCGCTGCACAAGAACCTGTAGAACAAAAAGATTGGAATACTGCAGAGTTGTCAGACTTTGGTACATACCTTGACCAAAAAGATAGCCTGCTAGGTAAAGGTGTTACTGCACTAGCATCTTCTATGAACCCTCTTATAGGCTTAGCTATTGGTTATGCTGGTGATGCAGAAGATAGAAGAGTTATGGAGTCTCTGGATACTCGTATTTCTGCTATTACAGACCCTAAAGATCCAGAGTATAAAAAGCTTGTTGATATGAGGTCTAAACTAGATACTGCCATTAATAAAGACTCTATGAAAGATAAAGCTGTAAGAGCTAGTGGTGTATTCGGTGGTGGTAAGAGTATGAAAGATGGTCTCACAGATACTAGTGGAGATGGTAACGTAAGCTTTGCAGATACTTGGTTAGGCGATACACTAGGCTTTGATGGTGAAGCAGGTAATCAAGGTGCTAGCCTAAGTGATTCTATGGGCGGTGACAGAAGAAAGTTTACTCAGGCTAATACTCTTTCAACCCCAGCAGATTCTATTAATGAGCCGCCTACTGCAAAAAGCGTAACTATTCCAAAGGTTACAACTACTCCATTAACAACTACAGCGGAGCAAGACAGAGCAAAAAAGGCTGCAGATAAACTTAATAAACCACTAGCTACTGGTGGACGATAAGCTACCAAACAAAAACAATAATAAGGCTACCCAGCAATATCGCTGGCCCCACATAAAGGACTACAGCATGTCAGAAGCACAGGCACAAACTAATTCAATGTCACACAATCGCAACCAAGCTCGTGTAGAACGAGATGAGGCTGAACTACAAGCCCTTCTAAAAGAGCAAGGCTCTGTAACTGAGGAAGACACGGATGATAGTGTACAGCAAGAAGCCCCAGAAACAACTGAGGAAGAAAGCGTTACTACCGAAGAAGTCAAAGCCCCAGAAGATCCTAAAGAAGAAGAAGAGCCTAAAGAAGAAGAGCTAGGTGCTGAAGAGAAAAGCTTTAAGAAGCGTTACTCTGACATTCGTAAGTACATGCAAGAGAAAGACACTGAGTATAAGCGTGAGATTGAAGATCTTAAAAACCGCCTAGAAAACTCATCACAAAACTCCCTTGAAGAGGTTACTACTAAAGAAGAGATTGAAGCTTGGGCTAAGCAGAACCCTAAAGCTAACGCTCTCATCCGTTCTTTAGCTGAAGAGCAGACCAATGAAAAGATGAAGGGCTTAGAGGGTCGTGTCAAAGAAGTAGAGGCTATGCGTACTCAGGCTCGTAAAGAAAAAGCTGAAGCGCTGCTACTCTCTATGCACCCAGACTTCTCTAGTATTCGTAATGACGATGCATTCCATGAATGGGCTAAGGAACAGCCTAGCTGGGCGCAGACGGCACTTTATGATGAGCCTGATGATATTAAATCTGTATCTCGTGTACTAGACCTATACAAGGTTGATAAGGGTATCAAGACTAAGAAGCCTAACCCAGACAAAGAGGCAGCTTCTTCTGTTAAGTCCCGTCGTAGTACCTTGGATACAAATGACTCCTCTAGCTACCTAACTGAATCAGCGGTACATAAGATGAGTATTAAAGAATACGAGGAGCGCCAAGAAGAGATTATGGACGCCCAACGTAAAGGAAAGTTTATTTATGATATGTCTAAAAGATAGTTGACAAAACTCTATTCATAAGTAAAACTAAGGGCATACACATCTATAAAGTTTGTGTATGCTTTAACACTAAGCACAAACTCCCACATAAAGAACCACCTCATATTATAGGCCCAGCGCTAAACGGACGGCCATCCTTATAGCAACGCTGACTACCCTAATAAGAAGAGCCTCTTTCAGTGGATATGTAGTGTCTCCCCTCTAAGCCACATATATCTTTGAAAGGATTTCACAATGGCTATTACATCCGCATCAGGCGGCTTTAATGGTAACTGGTCTCCAGTTATTTATTCTAAGCAAGCACAGATCGCACTTCGTCGTTCTGCTGTAACTAACGCAATCACAAACAACTCTTACTTTGGTGAGATTGCTAACCAAGGCGACACAGTACGCATCCAAAAAGAGCCAGACGTAACAGTCAACGCTCTTGAGCGTCACACTGCTATCACTGCTGAAAAGCTTGATGACAGCGACTTCTCCTTGACCATCGACAAAGCTAACTACTTCGCATTCAAAATGGATGACATCGAAGAGCAGTTCGCAAACATTGACCACGCTTCTTTGGCTGCTGATCGTGCAGCATATAAGATGGCCGACGCAATGGACGCTGATTGCTTGTCATACATGACAGGTCACACTGCTGCAGGCGCTTACATTACTACTTCTAATGGTGATGCACAGCACCCAACTTCAGGTAACTTGACTGGTGAATTTCTTACTGCAAACCATTTGGATGCAACTGACTTCGGTAACTTGACCATTTCTGGTTCTGCTGCTGCAGGTTCCTCGCTTCCATTGGCTCCACGTTTGCCAGGTGCAACTGCCCTGTCAGCAGTAACTGTATCTCCATTGACTGTACTTGCTCGTATGGCTCGTAAGATGGACACACAGAATATTGACGCTCGTGGACGGTTCGTGGTCGTAGACCCGGTATTCGTAGAGATGCTGAAAGACGAAGACTCCCGTATGCTTAACGGCGACTTCGGTGGTGCTGGTCTCCAGAATGGTCTAGTGTTGAACAACATCCACGGCTTCCGTGTTTATGTGTCTAACGCTCTTCCAGCAAAAGGTACAGGCGCTGGTACTAGCGGTACAACTGCTCAAGTCGCTAACTTTGGTGTTGTGTTGGCTGGTCAGGACGATGCGGTTGCATCTGCTGAGCAAATCAATAAAGTTGAGAACTACCGTGACCCAGACAGCTTTGCTGACATTGTTCGTGGTATGCATCTGTACGGTCGCAAGATTCTGCGTCCAGAAGCATTGATCACTGCGCGTTACAACGCAGCTTAATCTAACTAACTTAGGGGCTGGCATAACGCTGGCCCCTTTGTGCCTTTTAACATAGAGGACATCACAAGATGGCTATTACAACTGCAATGTGCAACAGCTTCAAGCAAGAGCTTCTTGGTGGTGTTCACGACCTAGATACAGATACTCTTAAAGTGGCTCTTATTAAACCGTCAAATTCGGGAACGTATGGCGCGGCTATTACTAACTACTCAGATCTTACAGGTAACACTGATGAAGCAGTAGGTACAAACTACACTGCAGGAGGCCAGGTTCTTGATAGTGCAACTATTAGCCTTTCAGGCTCTACTGCATTTGTAGACTTTGGCGACGAGGTTTTTGCTAACCTTACTATTTCTGCTGATGGTGCAATTATCTATAATACTTCACAGGCTAATAAAGCTGTTGCGGTGTTTGATTTTGGTGGTACTATTACATCAACATCTGGGGATTTTACACTTGTATTCCCTGCTGCAGATGCATCAAACGCTGTAATCCGCATCTCTTAATAACAATAATAGTAGGTACTGCACAATGGCATTCATCATTAAAGATCGTGTAAAAGAAGGTACTGTCTCTGTAGGTACAGGGGTAATAACTCTTAGTGGTGCTGCTGCTACTTTCACCACTTTTAACTCTTTTATGACTAATGGTGACACTACTTATTATGCTATTGTGCATACCTCATCTGGTGTAGATGAGTGGGAGGTAGGTCTAGGTACTTGGAACACAGGTAATACACTTACACGTACAACCGTTCTTAGTGGTTCTAATGGTACGTCTGCAGTAACCTTCACTACTGGTACTAAAGATGTCTTTATGACATACCCTGCAGCCCACGCTGCTTTGGCTGGTGATGATGTAGCTTTTGCTAATATTACTGTGACAGGTACTGTTGATGGTCGTGATGTTGCAACTGACGGTACAAAGCTTGATACGGTAGAACAGAATGCTGATGTAACGGATACAGTCAATGTAGCCGCTGTAGGTGCTTTGATGCGCTCTGGTGGCACTATGACAGGTGGCTTGTTGCTTAACGCCAATCCTTCTGCAGCACTAGGGGCAGCAACTAAAGAATATGTTGATACTATTGCTTCTGCAGGTATCCACTACCACGACCCTGTACGTACTGAACACCCTAGCAACTTAATCGCTACATATAGCAACGGTTCATCTGGTGTTGGTGCTACACTAACTAATTCAGGCTCTAACGCTGCTCTAGTCCTAGATGGCGTAAGTATGGCGTTGAATGATCGTGTACTTGTTGCCAACCAAACTAATAATACACAGAATGGTGTGTATGCAGTTACTACTGTAGGTAACGGCTCTACTGCGTGGGTACTTACACGTTCAACAGATACAGATAGTTCAGCACCCTCAGACCCTAATGCGTTTGGTAAGGGAGATGCTTTCTTTATTAAAGAAGGTGCAGTAAACGCAGGACACTTGGATGTCCTTACAACTGCAGGCACTATCGTATTTGGGACCACTAATATTGTCTTTGCTGAAGTAGCGGAAACTACTGTATACACTACTGGAACAGGTATTACTCTAACAGGTAGCACTTTTTCTATTGGTCAATCTGTAGATACAACAGACAATGTAACATTTAACCAAGTTACTGCTGCTATTATTGGTAACGTAACGGGTAACGTAACAGGTAACGTAACAGGTAATGCTGATACGGCTACAACACTAGCTACCGCACGTAATATTCAACTAACAGGTGATGTTACTGGTACTGCATCTTTTGATGGATCTAATAATGCTGTAATCAATGCTTCAGTACAAGATGATAGTCACATGCACGTTATAACCAACGTAGATGGCCTTCAGACTGCTCTAGACAGCAAAGCCCCTACATCACGTATTATTACAGCGGGTAATGGTTTAACTGGTGGTGGTAACTTAACAGCAAACCGCACCTTTACTGTTGGTGGTGGTACAGGTGTTACTGTTAACGCTAATAACATTGCTATTGGTCAAGACGTTGCAACTACAGCTAGCCCTACTTTCGCAGGTCTAATTACAAATGGCAACATCTCTGTCACAGGCACAGTAGACGGACGTGACGTTGCTACGGACGGTACAAAGCTGGACGGCATCGAAACAGGGGCAAACGTAACGGACACCGCTAATGTTACCGCTGCTGGTGCGTTGATGGACAGCGAACTGGCTTCTGTCACTGCGGTTAAAGCCACCACAGGCACGTTTCTAACGGCTGACCAATCCAAGCTAGATGGCATCGAAGCTGGAGCCAAAGCAGACCAGACATTTGACCAGCTACTAAACAAGACCTCTGGCACAGGAGAATATTCCACAAATTTACACCTTACGTCTGGACGTGGCAGTGGCGGCGTTGCCATGACGATTAACGACGGCTACGGCAACGCTAACCTTACATTTAACCACAAGCAAGGCGTACCAGAACAGGTAGGTAACATCGCCCGCATTGCATCCAACACAGACGATACCTCGAACCCCAATATGAGTTTTCAGCTAGGTACTGCTGTTACCGCTGGTGTGGCCCTCGCTGCTTCAGAGGAAATGAAGCTGCTATCTACAGGGCTGAACGTCACCAACAACATCACCCTTGGTGGCACAGTAGATGGACGTGATATAGCTACTGACGGTACAAAGCTGGACGGCATTGAAGCCGGAGCCAAAGCAGACCAGATAGGGCTAGTCAAAGGTGCTGACATTGGCGCAGGCGCTAACTTAAACACTTACACGACAAACGGCTACTTTCATCAAAATGGCACTACCAATGCAGAGTCAGGAACCAACTATCCATCGGCCATTGCAGGTATGCTGTCGGTGCAGGCTGATGGCAGCATGGTCTACCAAAAGTATCAAACTTATAATGGTGGTGGTGCATACCAGCGGACTAAATATGTCAATACTTGGTACGCTTGGGACAAAATTCTTGATACGGGTAACGCTGTTGCTTTCACCTCTGCTGACAATACTAAACTTGATGGCATCGAAGCTGGTGCCACAGCAGATCAGACGATTACGCTGTCCGGTGATGCCACAGGTTCTGGGACAGGTTCTATTGTTGTTACCGTAGCAGATGACAGCCACAACCATGTTTGGGGTAACATTGACGGTGCTTCTGCAAATGGTTGGGGCGGTCTTCGTAATTCTACACAACATGGTTATATTGACCTTGGCCCCGCTAACACTACTTGGGCGCATATTTATACAGACAGGCCAAATTTCTACTTTAACAAGGGTGTTAATTTCCAAGGTAACCTGGTACTCACTGGCACAGTTGACGGACGTAACGTAGCAGCAGATGGTACAAAGCTAGACGGCATTGAAACTGGTGCTACAGCAGACCAAACTGCTGCTCAACTCTTAGCAAAGATAAAGACGGTAGACGTAAACGGGTCCGGTGGCATTAACGCAGGACGGCTTGACGGACACGCACTCACTTCTGCATCAACGGCCAACACAGTGGTCGAGCGTAATGGGTCTGGCGATATCCAAGCACGTCTGTTCCGCAGCGAGTACGACAGCACTAACGCAAACTGCAATTACTTTATGACACAGGTGAACACTGGTACGGACAACTACATGAGACCGTCAACATTGGCACAAGTTAGGACTAAAGTATTATCAGGTCATATTAGTGGCCTTGCCTACGGGCCTTGGCTTACCACGACGGGGGGATCTAACGCCCAGAACAGTTATGTTGCTTCTGTAGCTGACGACAATGATTGGTTGTTTATCAAAGTCAATGTAGGTACGTACACTACAGGTGCAGGGACATCTGATAACCCTACTGTAACAAGGTATAGATACCGCAAAGCATATAGGACTTTTACATAATGAGAGTTTTTGTAAATCAAAAAGATTATACTGTCGCTTTTTTAGACATTTTAGGAACAGGCCCAGCGCCAGTATACCATGACACGGATAGTGTATTTGAGGTTGAGGTGTCTGAAAGTTGTTTAGAAAACATCGACAAGGAGCATTTTAGTGATCTATATTATGACCCAGACCAAAATATCGTGTATAGAGACCCCAACCTAATAACCTTTAATACGAGCGTAGGTAAAGACTGGCTCATTGCAAAATTGCAAAACTACTCTTTAATCCCACCAGAAGCACGGAGTGTTGATTTTGATAATCTAAAAGATATAGCTGTTCAGTATTTAGGCTCCGATAAAATAGATGAAATCTTAGCAGATGATGCTCTATCTGATGATGATGTAGCAAATATTCTATCTTATATTATGGGTGACGAGGATACTGATGAAACGCCTTGATATTAGTAAAAGTGTAACAAGCCCTTTAGAGTCTCTGCTTGCTGGCACACGATCACAGTGGCTTAGAGTCGCACCGCCTAGACCAGTATCCTACGAGTTATTTTCTTCTTGGGGTATTCCTAAACAAAATATAGTAAGTATCCCAACAGGAACCCAGATTGCGGAATCTACAGATCCTTATATAGTACAAGCCAAGAATGCTCTTGGGTCTGATGATGTTACCAATGCTATGGTATACGGCCCTATGAGTTGTATGTATTGGCACACTAACTCAGACCTCATTGGAATTAGGACTTACTATACATTATCCTTAGATAAATCTGTATTTAGATATAAAGATGTAGATACAGGAGAAATTAAAGAAGACTGGGATGATTATGGATGGACAGCTAGAGAGTTTGAAATCACTGAAACCAACCCCTTGTGGCACAGTGTTTGGACAGCGGGGCGGCGGTTTTCCTTTGGCTTCACACGCCAACCAACCTCACTATGAACCAAAAGATTACTACAAGGTTTGGTACTTACATCGGAAAAATGTCCCAGAAAAGCTTGTAAACCTAAAGTATATTAAGCAGTTTGGTGATGCAATACAAGGACACATTGACCCTCAACGGCTAGACTGGGAAGAGAAGCTGAGAGAGTTTAGATATACAGGTGGTTATGCGAACTTCCATCTAATGCGGTTCTCAAAGGGTATTTACATTGATTACTTCCCAAAATGGGGTCAATACAAGGATGCCCCAGCATCAGAGTTAGTTGAAGAAAAGTTCAAACAGATGTCTAACGACAGGTATGGTCAGCATGAAGGTGTTTTTGAAAAGCAGAGGCCTTATGTTCTTTTCCCTCTTCAGATGACCGCTGAGAAAGACCTTAAACTAACCCTTCGTTATATAAAATGGGCAACTGAAAGTAAGACATATACGATCTTTAAGACGCATCCCTGTCCTGGCGGTGGTACACATTATGATGTTTTATGGTCTATAGCGAAGAGATTTAATCTGTTAAGCGAATATACTGAGTTGGTAGATGGTTGTAGGTCTCATGAGATGGTTGTAGAAGCAGATAAAATAGTTAGTATTGATAGTGGGATGAACTTTAAGGCACTTATGCTAGATAAGCCTGTCTGCGCTCTTAGGCCTTCACAAATGATGAATGACATTATACCTTTTGTAAAAGTAGACAATTCAATATTAGATGTTAAGGCAGTACCAAGAGAAGATAAGTTACGTTGGCTAAACTGGTTCTACAACAGAGTAGGTATTGATTTTCATGATGAAGACTATTCCGACAAACTACTACACAAACTAAGCCGTTATGACGATCAGGGGCTGAACGATTATGAGGTTCACGCATGGTGATTATAGATAAACCTTGGCCTCATATGGTCATTGAGAATTACTACGACAGTGATGTTTTTAAGACGCTCCGCAAGGAAGCTAAAAAGTTTATAAGCAATAATGTAGACAAAGACACAAGAAAACAAGCCTTTCCAGAGCCTGACAACAAAGCATTACAAGACTGTATAAACAGTAGGCCGCTGACAGAAGACATGCTTTTACAATTCCCTCAATGTAGGGAGTATGATAGTTTGCGGTTGTTTTGGGAGGTAAACTTTCTCATAGGACCGCTAAGATATCCTATACATGATGAGTCTAGCCGCAAGGTATTATCCTGTGTGGTCTACGTTGACCCAGATGCAAACTCTGGTACAAATCTGTACGACGAGGATAAGCGTAACCCTAAAGAGATTGCATGGAAGCCTAATACAGCGCTTATATTCCCAGCAATAGACGGTGTTACATGGCACGATTATAGCTGCCCAAAAGGTTCCTATAGGGTTACAATTAATCAATTTCTAGAGAGACCAAGATCTGATGAATAAACTGCTCAAGTATATAGAGTTAAACTTATCAGAGTTATGTAATTACACCTGTGCGTTCTGCCCTCGCAGCCACGGTTATGAAAACGAAAACGTCCATATGTCTTTAGAGACGGCTGATATTATAGTCCAGCAAATTAAAGACCTTGGACAGCCTGTAGCAATACAGCTTGCTGGCAGAGGAGAGCCTACACTGTGTAAAAACTTTGGGCCTATCCTGCAGAAACTCTTAACACTACGTGAGACACATCCAGTCACCCTTGAGATGAATACCAACGGTAAGTGGGTAGACAAATACCTGGACCTAATAGTTCAAATGGATGATGTAGTCTATAACATATACTCAGAGAACACTGAGTTGCCTGAAGATGTCCAGCGCCGCTACCCTTCTTTGCGTGTTAAGGATAAGAGAGATGCTAGTAGCCGAAACTGGAAGACTAGGGCTGGATATATCAAAGATCAGATAAACTCTGAGCCTGATTACTTTCACCCTAAGTATGGTGGGATTTGTCATAAGCCTTTTGAAGTTGTATATATAAACTGGAATGGTGACTATAATCTATGCTGTGATGTCTGGAAAGACATAGAAGCATTATCAAATGTACGTGTAGAGACCATTGGATATTACACTACAAAGAATGTTAGGCTGTCAGAATATCGTGCTAGACTAGCGGCAGGAAAACGAGACATATCACCATGCAAAGACTGTAACATTCAGTGTAGCGTAGACTTTCTATCACGATTAGAGGGGCTGAAAAGTGTATGAGATAAACGGTACTTGGGTCAATAACCCTAGTGCCAGTGTTGTAGACATACTTGAGAGTGGTCGTGAATATCACGCTGGGATGATACATTATGCATCTACTTTGTGTAAGCAACATCGAATAGCACTAGATGTTGGTGGTTGTTATGGACTTACTGCAAACCAAATGGCTGATACTTTTACTGAAGTACATTCCTTTGAGCCAAACCCAGATACATACGAGTGTCTAGTTCGCAACGCAAAGCAAAACGTGATATGTCATAATCTTGGTGTTAGTTCTACTGAAGGTGAAAAGAAGCTTTACTATACCAACAATGATGGTACTGCCAGATATGAAAGACCTAGCAATGAATTAATAATGTATCGCCGTGCTACATATAAGCAGATAGACACCTATACGGTTATTCTGGATAGGTTTGTAAGTGGCAATGTAGACCTTATTAAGTTTGACATAGAAAAGCATGAAGAATATGCTTTAAGGGGGTGCCTCAAGATTGTAGCCCGCGACAAGCCTGTAATTATAATGGAGCGTAAGCCCAAAACTCCTGAATACACACATTTGGCACTAACACTTATGGGTTACGAAGTTGATAAGATATACCGTGGTAAGGACTACATTTATGTACATAGGAACAGTGTAGCATGAAGACCGTTATAATAATACCAGCAAGGTTCGCCAGCACACGTTATCCTGGTAAGCCCTTAGTTAAAATTAGATTACCTGATGGGCAAAAGAAGACGCTAATTGAACTTAGCTGGCTTGCAGCAAAACGGGTAGCTAATGTGCAGGCAGTTTATGTAGCAACTGATGATATCCGTATCAGAGATGCTGCAATAGCATTTGGCGCTGACGTTATTATGACAGATGAGAATTGCTTCAACGGTACAGAGCGTTGCGCAGATGCTGTAGCTAAGGCAGAGATTGATGCAGACTTGATCGTTAACCTGCAGGGTGATGCGCCTTTGACGCCACACTGGTTTGTCGAGGACTTAATTTCAGCAATGAAGGCAGATCCACATGCTGACATGGCTACCCCTGTACTTCGCCTTGATAGACTTACCCATGCCCGCTTTGTTGAAGATCGCCGTCAGGGACGTGTTGGTGGTACTACCGCAGTTTTTGACAAGAATATGTTTGCACTATACTTCTCAAAAGAAGTAATGCCATTTATGGATACTAGTACTCTTCCATCAGGGGATCTACTACCAGCCTACCACCACGTTGGTGTATATGCTTATCGCCCAATGGCCTTAGCTAAATATATGACATGGACAGAGGGTACACTGGAACGAATGGAGGGTCTTGAACAACTCCGCGTCTTAGAAAACGGCGGTACTATAAAGTGTGTTGAGGT
>Ga0307986_10001012_pt1 | contig 20795 bp, 14 predicted proteins | sample EllFjometageno82_FD_203170 | JGI IMG/M metagenome (GOLD analysis project Ga0307986, IMG submission 203170) | Marine microbial communities from Ellis Fjord, Antarctic Ocean - #82 | ecosystem: Environmental > Aquatic > Marine > Unclassified | place: Southern Ocean | collected 2014-10-09
TGATTGGAGAATTTTATATGAATTAAAAAAACAAAACCCTAAAATCTTAAGAGGTTTTTTAACTCTACAACAAGATCTTTCAACTCTAAAAAAAACAATTTATGAAAGTTCACCCTGGATGGGAAAAAAATTTCCATTGGAAGATCTTTTTTTATTACCAAAAATAATTAAATCTTTAGAGGGGCATGTTTGGTGTCCATTTTATAAAGATGTAACTAAACAGAATATTGATCTTGCTCATGAGTTAGGTTTGGGAGTGAATGTTTGGACAGTTAGTAAGGAAAGTGATATTTTGAGAATGATTGAGTACGGTGTTGATGGCATCATAACTGATTACCCGAAAAAAACTCAAGACATATGTTTGTCAAGAAATATTTCTTGGTTCTAAGACTTGCAAAAAAGTAAAATTTTCTATAAAAAAATTTGATGAAAAAAATTTATCAAAGAAATTGGTTGGAAAGAAAATTAGATGAGTATAATCACACCATGGAGTTAATACGGACTATATTGCCTTTTGTAGTACTTCTGCTTCAAATCTACATAATTGTAAAAATAGTTTAATTATTCTTATAAAAATTAAACACTTCATCATCCCAAGAAATAATTTTTGTTTTATCTTTTAAAATTTTTAAGAATTAAGAAAGTTTTGATCTTAAAAGTGTATTTAATCTTGGAATATTTATAAAAAAAGGAAGCATTAAAAAAAATACAGAAGAGACACTGGTTGTAAAAAAACTTCCTGAACTTTTTAAGGGAAAAAGTTCTATAATAATTATTAGAAAAAAAGGAAATGTTAGAATTGTTGAAATTAATGTAAAATTTTTTTTATAAAATTTTATAAAATGAAAAAAACCTACAAAAAATAAAGTATAAATTAAAAAAACTCCAATTAAACCTGTTTCGGCCATTATTTCTATAGTGTAGTTATGAGGATGAGTTCCACAAAAATGATAATCATTAAATTTTTCAAACTTGGCATATTCACAATTTATTCTAAATGACTTTAACCCATTTCCAATAATTTTATTTTCTTTCCACTGCTGTATTCCAGAATTAAAAAGAAGAATATGATTAGAGCCTACACTTTGTTGATTTTTTATTTTATCATTCATTTGTTTATCTGCACTGTAGCCTAAATAAAATAGCTTAGGAGATGTTAACAAAATGTATTTTACATTTTCGTAGTAACTTATATAATTTTTTTTCATTTCTTTGGTCACATCAAATCCATCTATTTTTTTTAGAGAATTATTAGAATTAAAAACTAGGAAAAATAGTCCCAGTGAAATTAGAAGCATTAAACCAATAGTTTTGAATTGTCTTGAAACCACAAAAAATAAAAGCAAAGAAACTAAAAAAAGAATTGTTGGCATTCTGTTACCCGTTGATAGAATAATAAAGAAAAAAAATAGAGCAAACAGAGAAACATAAAGGTTAAAAATTAAATTATTTTTTAATTTAGTAAACAGTGGAAGTATAAGAATAAAGAAAAAAGAAAATTTTTGAAGATAGCCACCTAGGATTTCTTCGTCTCCAAAAAAACTAGTCGGTCTACCCCCCATTAGTGGGTATCCTATTAAATTTTTCTGAAAAATCATCTGGATTAGCGCATCTAGCGCCAAGATAATTGAAAGAAATGCTAATGTCATATAAAAATTTTTTAAATTAAAATCTTTTTTTTCAATCATTTTATTTATTATTAAAAATAAGATTAAAAACCTTAAATAAAAAAAAGACTTAATTAAATTTTCTGCATATAAATCGTTAAACTTTAAATTTGGTAAATTATTCCACAAGGTGGTTAATACTAGGTGAAAAAAAAATATATATATTAAATATTTGTATACTTTTTGATTTAGATTAAATATTTGAAAGCCATAAACTGAGAAACCTACCAGACAGACTAAAATAATATTAATATTTACTGCAAAATTACCAATTATTAGGGACAATGGAATTAAATAAATTAAAAAATTTAGAATATTTTTATTTAAATTTTTAGGAAGAGTTTTATCAATATGCATAAATAAGAATTAGAGCACCTAATATTACTCTATAGAGCGCAAAGCCAAGTAGGCTAAATTTTTTTAAAAATATTAAAAAATACTTAATAGTTAAATAAGAAAAAATAAAAGACAAAAAAATACTAAAAAAATTTAATAAAGATATTTCAAAGCTTTTAGCTGTAAATATATTTTGTAGATTATATAAACTTATTATACCGAGAGTTGGTATTGACATTAAAAAGGAAATTTTAGCAGATTCTATCCTACTGAAGTTTAAAAACCTTGCTGCAGTAATGGTTATCCCCGACCTACTAACTCCTGGTATTAGTGATAATACTTGAAAAAGACCTATGTAAAAAGCTGAACTATACTTAAAATCTTTTTTAATTTTTTTTGTTGTTGTTGAAAAGTCACAAATGAAGAGAAGTATGCCAAATAACATTGTACTCCAACCTATCATTTTAGCAGTCCGCATAAAATCTATTAAATCTAATTTTATCAAAATATAACCAAATATTAAAACAGGAACAGAACTAAAAATTATTTTATAAAGAAAAGTTTTCTCTTCAACGGAACTGAAGAGATCAACTTTAAAATAAATTATTATAGCTAATAAAGAACCCAAATGAAGACTTATGTCTAAAGTTAAATTTTGATTAGAAAAATTAAAATACTTAGAAACTAAAATTAAATGTGCAGAAGAACTTATTGGGAGAAATTCTGTAATTCCTTGAACTATAGATAAAAATATTATTTCAAGCATTTACTGGATTATATAAATCTTTTTAAATTTGATTGATATGCATATTTGGTATGCAATAAAAACATACGAAAAACATCATTTTATAAGAATTTAGATCAATAGCATTTACCTATTTAGACTTTAAAATTATTACTTTTCAAGTAAGTTAAATAATATTATGACAAAAAAAATGCTTCAATTTGTAAATCTAAACCAAACTCCTCCAGTTAAAAGAAGTGAGAAGGAAAGAAAAAAAGATTTTCACGAAGTTTATAAGGAATACATTAATGAAAAAGCACAAGAACAATCAAGCAGATGCTCCCAGTGCGGTGTTCCATTCTGTCAGTTACATTGCCCGCTTCACAATAATATTCCCGATTGGCTAAAACTTACTGCTGAAGGAAGAATACAAGAAGCTTATGAACTTTCACAAAGCACTAATAATATGCCGGAAGTTTGCGGTAGAATATGTCCACAAGACAGACTTTGCGAAGGTAATTGTGTAATAGAACAAACTGGTCATGGCACAGTAACAATAGGCTCTATAGAAAAATATATTACAGATACTGCGTGGGAAAAAGATTGGGTCAAACCAATAAAAGTTAAAAAAGAAATGAGTCAATCAGTAGGAATTATAGGTGCTGGACCCGCAGGATTAGCTTGTGCAGACGAATTGAGAAAAAAAGGATACCAAGTCACAGTTTATGACAGGTATGATAGACCAGGTGGTTTATTGATATATGGAATACCAAATTTTAAATTAGAAAAATTTGTAGTCGAGAGAAGAACAAAACTTCTACAGCAAAGTGGAATTAAATTTATTCAAAACTTTGAAGTAGGTAAAAATAAAAATTTAGAAGAATTAAAAAAAGATCATGATGCTATTTTAATTGCAACTGGTGTTTACAAACCTAGAGAAATAGAAATTCCGGGAAGTAATTTAGAAAACATTTTCCCTGCTATGGATTTTTTAGTGGCATCAAACAGAAAAGGGTTGGGAGATAAAGTTGAACTCTTTGATAACGGTACATTGAATGCTCAGAATAAAGACGTAGTTGTTATTGGTGGTGGAGACACGGCTATGGATTGTGTAAGAACAGCAACTCGTCAAAAAGCGAAATCAGTCAAATGTCTCTATAGAAGAGATAGAAAAAATATGCCTGGCTCTGCAAGGGAAGTTGCCAATGCTATAGAAGAAGGTGTTGAATTTATTTGGTTATCAGGACCAAAAAAATTTATTGGAAACAATCAAGTTACACAAGTTCAGGTAAATAAAATGATACTTGGGTCAGCAGATTCGACCGGCAGAAGAAAACCCATGATTCAAGAAAATTCAGAGTATAATATCAATGCAGACATCGTAATTAAATCCTTAGGTTTTGATCCAGAAAATATCCCGAAGTTATTTTCAGCAAAGGAACTGTCTGTTTCTAGATGGGGTACGATTAAAATCGATCTAAATACTATGCAAACTAATATTGACGGAATTTTTGCAGCGGGGGATATTGTTAGAGGAGCTTCATTAGTAGTTTGGGCAATTAAAGACGGAAGGGATGCCGCTACGGAAATTCAAAAATATTTAAAAGCAAAAAGCTTTCAAAAAGAGAAGGTGAAAGCAGCCTAATTATGAATGATTATTTAAAATATTTAAAGAATAAAAAATTATTACAAGATAATCTAGCTTATGATCCTAACACTGAACATGACGCATGTGGCGTTGGTTTGGTAGCTACAATAGATGGAAAAAAATCAAGAAAAATAGTTGAGTATGGGATCGAAGCATTAAAAGCTGTTTGGCACAGAGGAGCAGTAGATGCTGATGGTAAATCAGGAGACGGTGCTGGCATGCAACTTGAAATATCACCAGATTTTTTTAGAGATAAAATCTTATCAACTGGTCACAAACATGATGCAAGCAAAAGAATATGTGTAGGGATGGTTTTTTTGCCCAAAACTAATTACGCAGATCAAGAAAAATGTAAAGAAATTATAGAGTCAGTTTTAGTACTAGAAAATTTTTCTATCTATGGTTGGAGACAAGTACCAGTTAACCCAAAAGTTTTAGGAAAAACTGCTAATCAAAATAGACCAGAAATTACGCAAGTATTATTTAAAAAAAATGAAGAACTTGAAACAAATAATTTAGAAAGAGAATTATTTGTTACAAGAAAAAAAATAGAAAAAATTGCAAGTCAAAAACAGTTAAAAGAATTTTATATTTGTTCATTTAGTTCAAGGTCTATTGTTTATAAAGGAATGTTTTTAGCAGAATCCCTTGCTGAATTTTATACAGACTTAAAAGATCCAAAATTTACATCAAGATTTGCTATCTTTCACCAAAGATATTCCACAAATACTTTTCCAAGTTGGGATCTCGCACAGCCATTCAGAACCTTAGCTCATAATGGAGAAATTAATACTGTTAAAGGAAATATAAACTGGATGAAGATCCACGAGCAAGATATGTCAAGCTCCCTATTTAAAAATGTTGAAGATTTAAAACCAGTTATTACAGCAGGAAGTTCTGACTCAGGAGCGCTGGACAATGTTTTCGAACTACTAACACATTCAGGCAAGTTAGCACCATTGATCAAACTTATGATGATCCCAGATGCCTGGTCCAAGAGAAGTAAAACAGTTCCAAAAAATCATCAAGATTTATTCAATTTTTTAAACAGTTCAATAGAACCTTGGGATGGCCCAGCTGCAATTTGTGCAACAGACGCAAAATGGGTTTTAGCAGCAACAGACAGAAATGGCTTACGACCCTTAAGATATGCTATTACTTCAGATAACTTATTTTACGCTGGATCTGAATCTGGAATGATCAAATTGCCTGAAGAAAAAATTATTTCTAAAGGTAAATTGGGGCCAGGACAAATTATTGCAATAGATTTAAAGTTGGGAAAATTATACCACGATAAGCAAATTAAAGATTATATCGCTAATGATTATAAAAAATATAATAAACAAATTATAGACTTAGATAAAAAAATTTTTACTGAAAAAGAAAAAGTAGAATTTACATCTGAAGAACTAAAAAAAAGACAATATTTGTCTGGTCTTAGCGTGGAAGATTTAGAGCTTATTCTCCACCCAATGGCGCAAGATGGAAAAGAAGCAATAGGTTCCATGGGAGATGATACTCCTGCGGCTGTATTATCAAATTATTACAGACCTATTTCTCATTATTTTAGACAAAATTTCAGCCAAGTAACCAATCCGCCAATCGATTCTTTAAGAGAAAATAAAGTAATGAGTCTTAAAACTAGATTTGGAAATTTAGGCAATATATTAGATTTTGACAATTTAACCGAAGAAAATATTTATGTATTAGAAAGTCCCATTTTAACTAACTCACAATTTAAAAAGTTTAAAAACTTATTCAAAAAAAAAATTAAAATACTAGACTGCACATTTGACATAAATTCATCGCTAAAAGAGAGAATTGAAAAAATAAAAGAAGAAGCAGAAATTGCTGTACGTGAAGGCAGTAACAACTTAGTACTATCAGATAAAAAAATTAATTCATTCCGCGCAAGCATACCTAGTGTTTTAGCTGTTGGCGCAATTCACTCATATTTAGTAAAATTAGGTCTAAGAGGATATTGTTCAATAAATGTTGAAAGCTCAGATGTTTTGGACACACATTCTTTTATGGTTTTGATTGGAGTTGGTGCTACAACAATTAATCCTTATTTAGCAATTGCCAGTATACATCAAAGATTTGAAAAAAAATTATTTAGTAGTTTAGATTTTGAAAGTTGTGTTGCTAAATTTAAAAAATCTATAGACGATGGATTGCTAAAAATTATGTCTAAGATGGGCATCTCAGTGATTAGTTCTTATAGAGGAGGATGTAATTTTGAAGCCGTAGGTCTAAGTAGAGCTATTGTCTCAGACTATTTTCCAGGGATGAGTTCAAGAATATCTGGTATAGGCATAAGTGGAATTGAAACAAAAATTAAGGAGCACCACAAAAACTTTATTGCAAATAATAATACAATTTTACCAATTGGTGGAATATACAGATATAGAAAAACTGGTGAACAGCATCAGTTTCAAGGAAACTTAATTCATGTATTGCAACACGCAGTTGGAGCAGATTCTTACGAGCACTACAAAAAATATTCTAGAGGTATCCATGACCTGCCTCCTATTAGTTTAAGAGATTTATTGGAGTTTAAAAAAAAAAAAGATCCCATAAATATTAGTGACGTGGAGCCATTATCTGAAATTTTAAAAAGATTTGGTAGTGGAAGCATGTCTCACGGGGCATTGTCATCAGAAGCCCATGAAACTCTAGCTATTGGAATGAATAGAATAAAGGGAGCCTCTTGTAGTGGAGAAGGAGGAGAAGACGAAAAACGTTTTATTAAACTATCAAATGGAGATTCAGCTAATTCAAGAATAAAACAAATAGCTTCAGCACGTTTTGGCGTAACAATTAATTACATTAATAATTGTAACGAGATTGAAATCAAAATGGCGCAAGGTGCAAAACCTGGCGAGGGAGGGCAGCTACCTGGCTTTAAAGTTACGGATGAAATAGCCAGGTTAAGACATTCTACTCCTGGCGTGACTTTAATTTCTCCTCCTCCTCATCATGATATATATTCAATAGAGGATCTAGCTCAGTTAATTTATGATTTAAAACAAATAAATCCAAACGCTCGAATTGGAGTAAAGTTAGTGGCTTCTACTGGAATAGGAACAATAGCAGCTGGTGTGGCGAAAGCCAAAGCAGATATAATATTAATTTCAGGTCACTCAGGTGGTACTGGTGCGAGTCCTCAAACAAGCATAAAGTATGCTGGTATTCCATGGGAAATGGGACTAACAGAAGTTAATCAAATTTTAACGCTTAACAATCTAAGGCACAAGGTAACTCTAAGAACTGATGGTGGGCTTAAAACTGGAAAAGACATTATTATGGCTGCAATGATGGGCGCTGAAGAATATGGAATGGGAACTTCATCATTAGTTGCAATGGGGTGTATATTAGTTAGACAATGTCATTCAAACACATGTCCGGTTGGAGTTTGCAGTCAAGATAAATCACTAAGAGAAAAGTTTACTGGAACCCCAGACAAAGTTGTAAATTTTTTTACCTTTGTCGCAACAGAAGTGCGAGAAATTTTAGCATTACTGGGATATAAATCTATTAATGAAATTATTGGAAGAACTGATCTTTTAACTCAAATAAACAAAGGTTCGTCGAACCTAGATGACTTAGATCTCAACCCTCTTCTTGTGCAGGCAGATCCAGGAGACAATCCAAGATACTGTAAAGATAGGCAGATAAACAAAGTACCGGATACTTTAGATGAAAAAATTTGGTCAGATATAAAAAAAAAAATAAATAATAAAGAAAAGTTTAACTTTGAATACAATATTGAAAACACACACAGATCAGTAGGTACAAGACTTTCACATTATTTATACAAGACTTATGGAAATAATAAACTAAATGAAGACTTAATTACAATTAGGCTTAGTGGAAGCGCAGGACAGTCATTAGGAGCTTTTTTAATTAAAGGATTAAAATTAATAGTCGAAGGAGACGCAAACGACTATGTTGGTAAAAGTCTTTCTGGGGGAAAAATAATTGTAAGAACTTCAAATAAAAGTAGTTTAATTTCAAATGAGAACGTAATTATAGGAAATACAGTTTTATATGGTGCTACAGCAGGAAAGTTATATGCATCAGGACAAGCAGGTGAGCGATTTGCTGTTAGAAACTCCGGTAGTCTTGCGATAGTAGAAGGATGTGGAGCACACGGATGTGAGTACATGACAGGAGGAAGTGTAATTATTCTCGGTCAAGTAGGAGACAATTTTGGAGCAGGAATGACAGGTGGAATGGCATTTATCTACGATCCAGAAAATAATTTTGAAAATTATGCTAATCCAGTTTCAATTATATGGCAACAAGTTGAAACTGAATACTGGAAAAAGTTTTTAAAAGATAATCTAGAAGATTTTTTAAAAGAAACAAATTCAAATACTGCCAAAATGATTTTAGACAATTATGAGAAAGAACTGATAAATTTTAAGCAAATTTGTCCAATAGAGATGCTAGGTAAGTTAGACAATCCAATTACGTTGAAAAGTATAGTGAAGAGAGTTGGTTAAATGAAAAAAATAAATATTTTTTGTTTTGGTTTTGGCCAAGTAGCAAAAAATTTTATTAAAAAAATTAATTCAGAAAATATAAGCATTAATTTAACTATTTCTTCTAGAGAAGAGTCTAAAAAAAATACTTTTGATAATATTAACTATAAAAGTTTTCAATTTTCTGAAAACTATTTTGACAAACAATTAATTGAAAATTTAAAATCTGCAGATCATATATTGGTATCTATAGCTCCAGTTAAAGGAGAAGATATAGTAATAAAAAATTTTCAAAACAATTTTATTAATAGTAAAATAAAATGGATTACGTACTTATCTGCTACCAGTGTCTATGGAAATCATAATGGTAACTGGGTAGATGAAAATAGTGATACTAAACCAACATCATCAAATGGCATAGATAGGTTGAGAGCAGAAAAATTATGGCTAGATCTAGCAGAAAAAAAAAATCTACCTCTTCAAATACTTAGATTATCAGGAATTTATTCTAATCAAAACAATATTCTAGCTAGGCTTAAAACTGGCAATGTTAAAATTATTGATAAGAAAAATCAGTTCTTTTCTAGAATACATGTTGAAGATATTGCAAATATTTTATCTAAGTCTTTACAAAACTTTAAATCAAAAGAAATCTACAATATATCTGATGACAAGCCCACATCATCCGAAGAAGTTATTTTGCATGGGTCAAAACTCTTAAATATCGAGAAACCAAAAGTAGCTCCATTATCTACTGTTGAAAATGAAATGATAAAAAATTTTTATAAAAACTCTAAAAAAATTAGCAATAAAAAAATGAAAAATTTTTTTAATTATAAATTAAAATATCCAACTTATGTAGAGGGATTATGCTACATTCTCAACAATACTATTTAATTCTTTAATTATTTTTTTTAAATGGTTTTTATCAGATAAACTGTGATCTCCTTTTTTAATTATCACTAGTTTTTTTTTAGCCTTTGTAAACATGGGTAGAATTTTTCTAGAAAACGATATTGGAACTAGTTCATCATTTTCCCCATGAACCATGGTGACATAAATTTTAGTATTAATTGTTTTTGATAAAACTTTATTTTTTCTTCCATCTTTTATCAACTGATATGTAACAGGGTATTCATGTTGTTTTTTCTTAAATTTTGAATCCCCATGTTTAATAATACTTATACCTTTTTGTTTAATTTCTTTTTTTATTTTTACGGAGAATTTTTTCCACATTAATCTCTCTAGAAATTCAGGGGCAGAACCAATACCTACAAAACCTCGAATTTGTTTTTTGAAATACTTGAATTGCTTTAAGGCAATCCAAGCACCCATGCTTGAACCTATTAAAATAAAATCATTTTTTTTTACAATTTTCTGAATTGATTTTTTAGCATCTATTGACCATTCACTTATATTTCCTTTTGTAAACTTTCCAGATGATTTACCATGCCCAGAGTATTCGATAGCTAAAAAACCTAACTTATTTTTAATAGTATATTTTTTAAAAACTTGTGGTTTTTTTCCATCAATATCAGACATAAAACCTGGCAGAAAAATTATATATAGTTTTTTTTTATAATAATTGTCTATATATCTGAGTTTTTTGGTTTTGGAGATTTTAAGATATTTAAATTTTTTCATTATTTTTATGTCAAGGTGTAAATTTAATTTGTTAATATATAATATTAATTATGACAACTAAAATAAAAATTTTACAAGTAATACCTAGACTTGGTTATGGCGGAGCAGAAACTGGTTGTTATGATCTTGCTCATTTTCTAGCTGAACAAGAGTGTAAGTCATTCCTGGTTACGAGTGGAGGTGAGCTTTTAAAATTTGTTAAAAAAGACAAAGTAAAAATTATACGATTACCAGTTCAGTCAAAGAATCCAATAATTATGTTTGTTAATTTTATAATTATTTTTTTTATAATATTAATTTATAAAATTGATATTGTGCATGCTCGTAGTCGTGCGCCTGCATGGTCTTGTTTGTGGGCTTGTTTTTTGTCACGGAAAAAATTTGTTACTACTTTTCACGGAACTTATAATTTTTCAAATAAGTTTAAATTTTTTTATAATAGTGTCATGGTAAGATCAAAATTAATAATTGCAGGATCAAACTTTATTTTTAACCATGTAAATGAAAATTATAAAAAATATTTAAATTCTTCAAAAAAAAAATTAATGGTTGTTTTTAGGGGAATTAACTTAGAATATTTTAATTCAAAAACAATATCTGAAGAAAAGGTTAATGCCTTAATAAAAACTTGGAATATAAATGAAAATAACTTTATTATTTTACTCCCAGGAAGATTAACGAAGTGGAAAGGTCAAGAAATGTTTATTGAAGCTTTAAACTTACTTATTGAAAAACATAGTAAAGATAATTTTCATGCCGTTATTTTAGGCTCCGCCCAGGGCAGAAATATTTATTCAAAAAAACTTTCACTTTTAGTTGAAAGATTTAGGTTGAATAAAAAGGTAACCTTTATAAATAATTGCAAAGAAATGCCTGTAGCCTATAAATTAGCAGATTTAGTTATTTCAAGCTCAATAGAACCAGAAGCATTCGGCAGGGTATCAGTAGAGGCCCAGGCCATGTGTGTGCCAATTGTTGCGAGTGATATTGGTGGGTCCAAAGAAACAATTATAAACGGTAAGTCAGGAGTGCTATATAAGTCTAACGAACCCAAAGAATTAGCTAAAGTTTTAAGTAAAATTATGGCGATGAATAAAGAATATTTAAATTTAATGGGAGAACAAGGAAGAAAAAATGTGGAAAAAAAATTTAATGTGGATCAAATGTGTCAAACTACCTTTACAGAGTATAAGAAACTAATAAAATAAAATAAATAATGCCAAATATTCAACTTATAGATGGAAAAAAAATTCCTTTTGAAAAATCCATAAATGGATTTGATCTTGTTAAAAAAATTAGTAAATCATTGGAAAAAGAAGCTCTTATTATGTCAGTTAATGGAGAGCTAAAAGATTTAAGTTACGATATTGAAAGTGATTCAAAGATACAAATTATTACCCACAAAGATAAAGAAGGACTAGAAGTTTTAAGACACGATACAGCCCATATATTAGCAATGGCAGTTCAAGAACTTTATCCAGGCACACAGGTTACAATAGGTCCTGTAATTGAGAATGGCTTTTATTATGATTTTGCGCGAAAGGAAACATTTACAGATAATGATCTAAGTAAGATTGAAAACAAAATGGGAGAAATAGTTGATAGAAATGAAAAAACCTCAAGACATGTTTGGAATAGAGAAGAGGCAATAAAACACTTTAAAAAAATTGGTGAAAAATACAAAGCTGAATTAATTGAAAGCATACCTTCAGGCGAAGAAGTGTCTATCTATTCACATGGAAGCTGGAGTGATTTATGTCGTGGTCCTCATTTATCTTCAACAGGTAAAATTGGAAAAGCTTTTAAGCTCACTAAAGTTTCAGGCGCTTATTGGAGAGGAGACTCTAAAAATGAAATGTTACAAAGAATTTACGGAACATGCTGGGCTTCAAAAAAAGAACTAGAAGAATATCTGCACAGATTAGAAGAAGCTGAAAAAAGGGACCATCGTAAACTAGGAAAAGAAATGGATTTATTTCATTTTAGAGAAGAAAGTCCAGGAGCTGTATTCTGGCACGAAAAAGGATGGGCTCTTTTTCAAAGACTCATCGAGTATATGAGAATGAAACAAAGGTTAGCAGGATATAAAGAAATCAATACACCTGAAATTCTAGATAGAAGTTTGTGGGAAAAATCTGGGCATTGGGAAAAATTTGGTGAACACATGTATACTTCAGAAACACCAGATGAAAAAATATTTGCTATTAAACCAATGAATTGTCCTGGCTGCGTTCAGGTATTCAATCAAGGTTTAAAAAGTTATAGAGATTTACCACTAAAATTATCTGAATTTGGGAAAGTTCATAGATATGAACCATCAGGAGCTTTACATGGACTGTTAAGAGTTAGAGCTTTTACACAAGATGATGCTCACATTTTTTGTACCGAAGATCAAATAACTCAAGAATCTCTAACAGTAACTAATTTAATTTTGAAGATTTACAAAGACTTAGGTTTTGAGAAAGTAATATTAAAGTATTCGGACCGGCCAGAGAAAAGAGTTGGAGACGATAGTGTTTGGGATAAATCTGAAGCGGCTCTTCTTTCTGCCGTAAAACAATCGAAACTTGAATACACTACAAATAAAGGTGAAGGTGCATTTTATGGACCAAAAATTGAATTTGTTTTGAGAGATGCGATCGGTAGAGATTGGCAATGCGGTACGTTACAAGTGGATCTAAATCTTCCGGGAAGATTGGGAGCATCATATGTTGATAAGGATGGAACAAAAAAGGTTCCAGTCATGTTGCATAGAGCTTTATTTGGATCTTTAGAAAGATTTATAGGGATTGTAATTGAAAATTATGCAGGTAAATTGCCTTTTTGGTTAGCACCAACCCAGGCAGTAGTGTTACCCATCACAGAAGAAAACAACGACTATGTAAAAAAGTTATTTGAAGATCTGTTTAAAGAAGGTATAAAATGCGAAGTGGATTTAAGAAATCAAAAAATAAATTATAAAATTAGAGAACACTCTTTAGCGAAAATTCCAATGATATTAGTTTGCGGAAAAAAAGAAGTCGCTGATAATACAGTTACAGTGCGTAGACTTGGATCTGAAAAACAGGAAACTTTTAAAAGAGAAGATCTAATAAAAAATATTCTTACAGCTAATAAACTTCCTTTAAATTAAGTGTCAAATTTTAAACCTAATTATTTTCAAAGAAGAAGTAGGCCACAAGGACCAAAAGCCAATGAAAGAATAAGAGCCATCGATGTCCAGGTCATTGGTAGCGATGGAAACAACCTAGGAACTTTGCCTCTGAAGAAAGCAATAGAAGTAGCAAAAGGAGAAGGCTTAGATTTAATTGAAATTTCACCAAATGCAAATCCCCCTGTATGTAAAATTATGGATATGGGAAAATATAAATATGATTTACAAAAAAAAACAAATATTGCTAAAAAAAAACAAAAAGTAGTCGCTCTAAAAGAAATTAAAATGAGACCCGGCACTGATGTTCACGATTATAACTTTAAAGTTAAAAATGCTAAAAAATTTTTAACTAATAAAGATAAAGTCAAATTTACAGTTAAATTTAAAGGACGAGAGATGCAGCATATAAATCTAGGTAAAGATTTAATGAATAGAATTATTGAAGACATTAAAGAGGTTGGAAAAATAGAGACACACCCAAAATTTGAGGGCAGACAAATGATAATGATAATACAGCCCATTTAGCAAAGATAATATCGTCTTGTAAAAAATATTTAATCTATATATAAGGCCTAAACATTTATGCCAAAATTAAAAACTAAAAGTTCTGCAAAAAAAAGATTCCGATTTACCGCTTCTGGAAAAGTGAAAAGACCGCAAGCAGGTAAAAGGCACGGTATGATTAAACGAACAAATTCGCAAATAAGAAAACTTAGAGGTACTACGATAATGTCTGCTCAAGACACAAAAATTGTAAAATCGTACATGCCCTACAACAGGTAAAAAATGGCAAGAACAAAACGTGGCGTAACTAGCAGAGCAAAACATAACAAAGTTTTAAAAGCTGTCAAAGGTCAATATGGTAGAAGAAAAAATACTATTCGTGTGGCTCGTCAAGCCATGGAAAAGGCAATGCAGTATGCATACAGAGATAGAAAAGCAAATAAAAGAGAATTTAGATCTTTATGGATTCAAAGAATTAATGCAGGTGCAAGAGCAGAAGGTATAACTTATGGACAATTTATAAACGGTTTAATTAAGTCAAAAATTAAATTAGATAGAAAAATATTAGCTGAATTAGCTTACAACAACCCAGAAGTCTTCAAAACCATAGTAAAAAAAGCTCAATCCTCCCTTAACTAATTAGGGTCTTTGATTTATCCTATAATAATAAAAGGAATCAAAAAACTCTATGATTGATTTAAACCACATAAATTTTAGCTTCGACCAAAAAATTAAATCTGTAAAATCAAAAGAAGAATTACAAATTCTAAAAACTGAATTTTTTGGTAAGAGTGGTGAAATCACAAATCAATTTAAGAGTTTAGGGTCTGTAGAAGCAGATAAGAGAAAAGAATTTGCATCTTCTTTGAATAAAATAAAAGACAGCTTAACGAGCCAATTAGAAAAAAAATTTTTAGAATTAGAAATATTGGAAGTTAATGCAAAAATTAAATATGAAAAGTTAGACGTGACATTACCAGCAAGATCATTTCAAAAAGGAAAAATTCATCCTGTCTCTCAAGTGATCGATGAAATTTCATCTATTTTCTCTGAAATCGGTTTTTCTGTTGCGGAAGGACCAGATGTGGAAACGGAGTATAATAATTTTACCGCTTTAAACACTCCTGAGGATCACCCCGCAAGAGATATGCATGATACTTTTTACTTAGAAGAAAATAAAAAAATTCTTTTAAGAACTCATACTTCGCCTGTTCAAATTAGAACAATGTTAAACGAAAAACCACCATTCAAGATTATTGTACCAGGCAGAACATATCGATGTGACAGCGATCAAACGCATGCACCAATGTTTCATCAGTTGGAAGGCTTACACATAGATAAAAATATTACCATGAGCCACTTAAAAGGTTGTTTAGACTATTTCATTAAAGAATTTTTTGAAGTTAAAGATATTAAAATGAGATTTAGACCAAGTCACTTTCCATTTACAGAGCCATCAGCTGAAGTTGATATCGGATTTAGAATTGAAAATGGTAAAATAGTAATTGGAGAAGGAGATAAATGGTTAGAAATTCTAGGCTGTGGAATGGTACATCCAAACGTTCTTAGAAACGTGAAAGTGGATCCAGACAAATATCAAGGATTTGCTTTTGGAATGGGGATCGATCGTCTTGCAATGCTTAAATACGGAATTAATGATTTAAGAGCATTTTTTGAAAATGATTATCGTTGGTTGTCTCATTTTGGCTTCGACCCTTTGGATGTACCAACTAACTATAGAGGTTTAAGCAAATGATAATTACACACTCATGGCTTAAAGAACATTTAAATAGCAAAGCTAATGAAGCTAAAACAATAGAACAATTAACTAGTATTGGCTTGGAAGTTGAGGAAATTAAAGAAAACAAAGGTGAGCTCAACGAATTTAAGATTGCAAAAATATTAAAAGCCGAAAAACACCCAAACGCAGACAAACTTAAAGTTTGTGACGTAACTCTAGATGGTAAAAAAATTATCAAAGTTGTTTGTGGAGCACCCAATGCCAGAGAAGGTTTACTTACTATATATGCACCACCAGGAGCAACAATACCTAAATCAAATTTCAAATTAAAAGTTGCTAAAATTAGAGGCATAGAATCAAGTGGTATGCTTTGCTCCGAAAGTGAATTAAATTTATCCACTAAAAGTGAGGGAATAATAGAATTAAAAAACAAAGATAACGAAATAGGTAAGAGCTATTTCAAAAACAAAGCTGAAAAAGTAATAGATATTTCCATAACTCCTAATCGAGCAGACTGTCTAGGCGTAAGAGGTATTGCAAGAGATCTAGCAGCCTCTGGTTTTGGTAGCCTAATAAAAATAAAAAAAAAAACATTAAAACAAAACTTCACACAACCTATTAAAGTTTCAATATCAAAAAGTAAGAATCAGGGTTGTTTGGCATTCGGCAGTTGCTATATTAAAAACATTACCAACAAAGAAAGCCCTTCATGGTTAAAAGATAAAATTATTGCGCTAGGTTTGAAGCCAATATCAGCAGTGGTTGATATTACTAACTATGTAATGTTCGATCTAAATAGACCCTTACATGCTTACAATGCAGATAAAATTAACAAAGAGATTGTAGTAAGAAATTCAAAGTCAGGAGAAAATTTTGAAGCATTAGATAACAAAAATTACAAGCTTCAAGACGACATGTGTGTAATTTCTGATAAAAGTGGAGTTTTAGGACTAGGTGGTATAATTGGAGGGACCTCAACTTCAACGGAGCTAGATACAAAAAATATTTTATTAGAATCGGCTTATTTTTTGCCTGCATCGATAAGAAAAACATCAAGAGTACTTAATATTAATACTGATGCAAAATACCGATTTGAAAGAGGAATAGATCCAAACTCAATAAAGGAAGGTTTAGAAATTGCAGTAGCTTTAATAGTAAAAATATGTGGAGGGTCAGCTAGTAAATTTTCTATTACAGGTTCTGCTGTCCAAAAAAATAAAACAATAACTCTAGATATAGAAAAATTTAAAAGAGTTATTGGCATCACAATTTCAAGCGTAGAAGTAAATAAAATTTTGAAATCATTAGGTTGTAAAATAAAAAATAGTAAAAAAACGTTAAAAGTGGAGATACCTACTTGGAGACCGGATATTTCTCAAGACATCGATTTAATCGAAGAGTTAATTAGAATTAAAGGTTTTGATAAAATTGAATTAATAGAACCTAAAAAAAAGAGAAGTAAAGATACATTAAATTTTAGTCAAAAATTGTTTCACTTGTCACAAAGAGCTTTAGCATCCAAAGGCTATCTAGAGGCAATAACTTGGTCATTTACAGATTCTAAAATTGACAAACAATTTGCTAAAGGAGAAACAGAAATAAAGATTTTTAACCCTATCTCATCTGATTTAGATGTCCTTCGTAGGTCTGTCTTATCAAACCTTATTATTTATTTAAAAAAAAACCAGGATCGTGGCTATGAAGATTTATCTTTTTTTGAAGTAGGTCCAGTATTTTATGGTAAAAACCCTGGAGAACAACAAATTGTAGTTGGCGGGCTAAGGTCTGGACTGGTGAGTAGAAAAAGTTGGCTAGAAAAATCCCGAAACGTAGATGTCTTTGACATTAAAAGTGACGTCATTAGAACTTTAATTGATCTAGGCTTAGAGGAAAGTGATCTTTTTGTAAGCGATGAAACAAAGAACTGTTATCATCCAGGAAGATCAGGATCTGTGAATCTAAAATCTGAAAAAGGGCCGCACCTCGCATATTTTGGTGAATTACACCCAGCAATAATTACAAATTTAGATTTTAAAGAAAAAAATATTTTTGGGTTAGAGATATTTTTAAAAAATATTCCAAAACCAAACAAAAAAGTAAGAGTTAGTAAAAAAAATTATATTACTTCTGATTTTCAAAAATCAGAAAGAGACTTTGCCTTTGTTATTGATAAATTTTTTAAAGTAGGAGAGCTTGAAAATGTAATAAAAACAATAGGTGATAATATTATAAAAAAGGTAACAACCTTTGATGTTTTTGAGGGACAAAATATACCGGAAGGAAAAAAATCAGTGGCAATAAATGTTGTAATTCAGTCTCAAGATAAAACATTGACAGAGAGTGATTTAGATCAAATAAGTCAAAAAATAATAAACACTGTTAAAGAAAAAACAGGCGCAACAATTAGATCTTAATGTCAGACATAGAAAGAATACGTAATTTTGCAATAATTGCTCATATAGACCATGGAAAATCTACAATTGCTGATCGTATTATTCATAAGTGTGGAGGATTAACTGACAGAGAAATGTCATCTCAAGTTCTTGATTCCATGGATATTGAAAAAGAAAGAGGAATTACGATTAAGGCTCAAACTGTAAGACTGAACTATAAGGCTAAAGACGGAAAAGATTATATTTTAAATATTATCGACACGCCAGGTCATGTAGATTTTAGTTACGAGGTTAGTAGATCTTTGTCTGCCTGCGAAGGTTCTTTATTGATAGTTGATAGCACTCAAGGTGTTGAAGCTCAAACATTAGCAAACGTTTATCAGGCTTTAGAAATTAATCATGAAGTTGTTCCTATATTAAACAAAATAGATTTACCAGCTTCCGACGTGGATAAAACTAAAAAAGAAATAGAAGATGTAGTAGGAATTGATACTTCAGGCGCTATCAATTGTTCCGGTAAAACAGGAGAAGGAATTGATGATATTTTAGAATCTATTATTAAAATTTTACCTCCACCAAAAGGGGTTGAAAACAATAAACTAAAATCACTGTTAGTAGACAGTTGGTATGACAGTTATTTAGGTGTAGTTATTTTAGTAAGAGTAATCGATGGACAAATTAAAAAAGGTATGAAAATAAAATTAATGTCCAATGATCAAGAATATGTAATCGAGAAGGTTGGTGTATTTACACCAAAACCTACCAATATAGATCAATTAAATTCTGGGCAGATTGGATTTATTATCACGGGCATTAAATCACTTTTAGAAACAAAAGTAGGTGATACTATTTGTGATGCCTCAGACCCGATAGATGCACCGCTACCGGGATTTAAACCTAGTAAGCCTGTAGTTTTTTGCGGACTTTTCCCCATAGATAGTTCTGAGTATCAAAAATTAAAAGATGGTTTAGCTAAACTAAAATTAAACGATGCAAGTTTTTCATATGAGGCAGAGTCTTCAAGTGCACTTGGCCTAGGATTTAGATGTGGTTTTTTAGGATTGCTACATTTAGAAATCACAACAGAACGTCTTGAAAGAGAGTTTGACGTAAGTTTGATAACAACTACGCCAGGGGTAATTTACAAAGTACATAAAGCAAAAGGAGAGATTATGGATTTACAGAACCCTTCTAATATGCCTGACCCAACGTACGTAGAAAAAATTGAAGAACCATGGATTAAAGCCACCATTATTACTCCTGATGAATACTTGGGAACTATTATCAAAATTTGCCAAGATAAAAGAGGAGTTCAAACCAATCTAACTTACTCCGGTAGCCGTGCAGTCTTATCCTATGAGCTTCCACTAAATGAAATAGTTTTTGATTTTAACGATAAGCTTAAATCTGTATCAAGTGGATATGCTAGTTTTGAATATGAAATTACTGGACACAAAGAAGGCGATTTAGTGAAATTAAGTATACTTGTTAATACAGAACCAGTTGATGCACTAGCAATGATTATACACAAAGAGTTTGCAGAAAAAATAGGAAGACAAGTTTGTGAAAAATTGAAAGATCTTATACCAAGACACAATTTTATGATTCCTATACAAGCAGCAATAGGTGGAAAAATTGTAGCAAGAGAGTCAATAAAAGGATTTTCAAAAGATGTACTTACTAAAATACATGGCGGCGGCGCTGGAGATCGTAAAAAGAAGCTCCTAAAAAAACAAAAAAAAGGAAAGGCTAGATCTAAACAATTTGGTAGAGTGGAAATTCCTCAAGAAGCTTTCATTGGTGTTTTAAAAATAAATAAAGATAGCTAGCAATATTTAAAATCGATAATAAATGAAAAACAATCTTTGCATTATTACTAATGAAAGTGTCTCACAAAATGAGGGTAAATATAATTGTGATAATATAGATATGAAATCTATACCTGAATCCTTAGAAACATATAATTTTGATATTAGCATGATTGCAAGGCAATCAAAATTTAAACGAACTAAAGAAATAAGTTTAAAAAAGATTAAAATATTTAACAATATTTTTTCATATATTTTTGGACTAATTAAAACTTTTAAAAAAATTGACAACAAATATTTAATAATTTCAATTACACCCTACACTTTCCTAGCAGTTATATTTTTAAAGTTATTTAGAAAAGAGTCTTTTGTTTATTTGAGAAGTGATGGATATAAAGAATATAAATCAATATTAGGTTTCTATGGGCCAATTATTTATCATTTTATGTTTGTCATTGTAGCAAAATTTTCCATGTTAATAGCTTGTAGAAAACATTTGCTTAGAGGGAAAAGTGGTAAAATTGTTTATCCTTCTCAATTAAATGAGAAATGGTTTATTGGTTACAATCAAAAATTAAATAATTTAAACACACTTCTTTATGTAGGAAGAATAAGAGTAGAAAAAGGTATTTTTTCTTTGATAAACATTTTAGAAAAATCAAAATTAAATCTAACAATTGTTTCCCCAG
>Ga0307986_10001014_pt1 | contig 20789 bp, 23 predicted proteins | sample EllFjometageno82_FD_203170 | JGI IMG/M metagenome (GOLD analysis project Ga0307986, IMG submission 203170) | Marine microbial communities from Ellis Fjord, Antarctic Ocean - #82 | ecosystem: Environmental > Aquatic > Marine > Unclassified | place: Southern Ocean | collected 2014-10-09
TGATAGAAATGCAAAAATTGGTGTAATGCTATCATCACTAATAAACTGGGCATCAAATATTAAAAATACATTCTTTAGAAAAATATTAGAATTAGTTGCTGGAATTGATATGAGAGTTAAGCTTCCAACATATAATTCAGAAACATTTACAAATTATTTTAAAAAAAATAATATTCTAAAAAATAATGAAGCTCCATCTAAAGATAGAAAGGCTGTAATTTATTCAACGTGCTTTGTTAATTTTAATAAAAAAGATACAGGTGTGGCGGCTTTAAAAGTTTTAAAAAAAAATGGAGTTGAAGTTCAAGAAGCTTACCCTGGATGCTGTGGAATGCCTTACCTTGAACAAGCAGATTTACCAAAAGTTGTTGAACAAGCAAAAAAAGTATCCAAAGATCTATTAGAATGGGTCGATAAAGGTTATGAAATTATTACACTTACAGCTAGTTGTGGTTTAATGTTAAAATTTGAATGGCCATTATTACTACCAAATGATAAAAATATTAAAAGACTTTCAAAAAATACTAGCGATATAGATGAATATATCGTTGATATAGCACATAACGAAGGCTTAGCTGAAGGTTTGCAAGAAATTGATGGTGGGGTGACCGTCCACAATGCTTGTCATGCTAGAGCACAAAATATGGGTATTAAATCTAGAGATATGTTGAAATTTATTCCCAATATTAAAATGGATGTTGTTGAAAGATGTGCAGGTCATGGTGGAACTTTTGGGGTTATGAAGGAAACGCATGATCTTGCAGTAAAAGTTGGAACACCAACTGCGAAACAGATTAAAAATAAAAATAATAAATACATGGCTTCCGATTGTCCATTAGCTGGTAAGCATTTAAAACAATTAGAGACAGATACAAACATCGTAAGTGATGAGGCACTACACCCCATCGAATTAATGGCAAAAAGTTATAGGTTGTAATTATGAGCAAAGAGAAACGACAGATCGAAAAAAAAGATTTAATGCCAGCTGGTGCTTATGCTGAAAATAGAAAACAAATTAGAAAAGATCTTGTTGAATTTAAAAAAGATAGAAGAATAGCAATTGGCCCGTATGCAACTTTTTATTTTGAAAGTTTTGAAACTATGGTAGCTCAAATCCAAGAAATGTTACATATTGAAAAAGGTGGTGATGAACAATTAAAAGACGAGTTAACTGCCTACAACCCATTAGTTCCAAATGGAAAAGAACTCACAGCAACCTTAATGTTTGAAATTGATAATCCTATTTCTAGGGGTGCATTTTTAGGAAAAGTTGGTGGGATTGAAAAAAAAATATTCATGAAAATTGATAATGAAGTTGTTAAATCAGCACCAGAAGAAGATGTAGATAGAACATCAGCAGAAGGAAAAGCTTCTTCTGTACAATTTATTCATTTTAAATTTAGTAATAATCAAATTGAAAAATTTAAATCAGGTAGTGCAAGTATTGAACTTGGAATTGATCACAATGAATATTCTCACATCACTAAATTAACAGAAAATAATATAAAATCTTTATTACTAGATTTTATTTAATAGATCCCCAAATATTATCTATTTCTACCCACCCAGAATAATCATCTGTTTTAATTTTACACCAGATATTCTGGCATTTTTTTACTATCAACAGTCTACCTTTTTCTAATCTTGCAATTGGTTTAGAAAAATTTGAAGGTTTTTTAAATAAAATTTTGTCTTCTAAAATTATTATTGAGATTGAAGGTTTTAACTGACTCCTGTGTATCCAGCCACTATTATTTTTTAGGTCAACAATTCTTCTAAAATTTTCTTTTTTATCTATCATTTTTACAGGAAGGTTTTTTTTGGTATAAATATATTTAACTGGAGAATTTAAACTAGGATTATGCCTGACATTAACCTTACTATTTTTTAAAGATAAGAATTTTTGTTCAGCAATTGAGTGTTGTATAAATAAAATTGATAGAGATAAAAAGTAAATAGTTATTTTTTTTTTCATTTACAAAAGCAGTTTTTTTTTTTTATTATCTTAACTTTTCTAAAGTTTAAATTAAGCATATCTAAAATAAGAATATAACCATCAAGTCCTTGGCCAATATCTAATATTTTTTTTAATATTTCATTTGCCTGAATAGTACCTACAATTCCTGCAACAGTTCCTAGAATACCTTCTGATTCACAATTTAATAGGTCATCTGTAATTTTAGACTCTTGAAAAAAACATCTTAAACAAGGAATTTTTTTATTCTTAAAATTAAAGGTAAATATATGACCATCAAATTTACTTATTGCTCCAGTCACAAGAACTTTTTTAAATTTTAAACAAAAATCATTTAATAAAAATTTTGTCGTAAAATTATCTGATCCATCAACTATATAATCATAATCATTAATAATTTTTTTAAAGTTATTATTGTTTAATCTAATTTTATAAATTGTAACTTTCGTATTAGGATTTATTTTTTTGATTTTATCTTTTGCTATTTTGACCTTAAATTTCCCAATATCAGATGTGTTGTAAAGGCTTTGTCTATGTAAATTAGAAAGACTTACCTTATCGTCATCAACAATTCCTAGTGATCCAATTCCTGCTCTTGAAAGTAATTCTGCAACCGAAGATCCAAGACCACCTGCTCCAATAATCAAAACTTTTGATGAGAGAATTTTTTTTTGGCCTAAAATGCCAATATCCTTGAGTACTATTTGCCTTGAAAATCTTTCAATTATTTTTTTATTCAGTTGACTTTTCATTTACCAGTCGAGCCAAATCCGCCCTCACCTCTTAAGGTGTCTGGTAAATTATCTGTTTCCTCCAATTTCATTTTAACAACGGGTATTAAGATCATTTGCGCTATTCTATCTTTATTGTTAATTAAAAAATCTTCCTTTCCATGATTAAAAAGAATAACCTTAATCTCACCTCTATAATCACTATCAATAGTTCCTGGTGTATTTAAAACAGTTATATTATTTTTTGCAGCAAGACCGGAACGTGGGCGAATTTGAACCTCATAATCCTCTGAAAAAGCCATAGAAAGCCCTGTAGGCACTAAATATGAGCTGTTAGGTGATATTTTAATCGGTCCTTCTATAAAGGCCATTAAATCCATACCAGAAGCTCCATTTGTTTTATAGGTTGGAAGCAACACATTAGGATTGAGTTTTTTAATTAATACTTTTGCCATTGAATTTTAATTTAATTGTTCAATAACTCTATCTATTATTTCATCTGAGATTTCAGATTTTTTTTTCATAGCAAGTTTTTCATTTTCTATCTCTTTATTTTTGTAAAAAATTGAAACTTCATTGAAACTAGAGTCAAATCCAATAGATTTATTTGATACATCATTTGCTATTATCCAATCACAATTTTTTTCTATTAATTTTTTTTGAGCATTCTTTTGAACATCATTTGTTTCTGCTGCAAAGCCTATAACTAATTTTGGTCTAAGAGAGTTATGTTTTGATACATAATTTAGGATATCAATATTTTTTTCAAACTCTAAATGTAAATGATCTTGTTTCTTTATCTTTTCATTTTTTTCTTCTTTTATTTTAAAGTCAGCAACAGCTGCAGAAAAAATTGCCACATCAGTTGGTAAATTTTCATGTGTGGCCCTAAACATTTCATCCGCTGTTTCAACTTTGATTAAATTTACATTATTACCTATTTGCAAATTTGTAGGTCCAGAAATCAATGTTGTTTGAAATCCTCTTTTTGCTAAGGTTTCCGCTAAAGCATATCCCTGTTTTCCAGAAGACTTATTTGTAATAAATCTTACAGGATCAATATATTCATGAGTTGGTCCCGCAGTTACTAAAGCTTTTAATTTTTTTGATATATTTAATTGACTAAAATATGTCTCAATCGTCTGAAAAATATCTTTTGGCTCAGTCATTTTGCCTTCACCAAATTCTCCACAAGCCATATCTCCAATTTCAGGGCCAATTATTTTATAACCATAAGATTTTAATTTATCGAGATTTTGTTTAGTCGAGGGGTGCTTCCACATTCTAATATTCATAGCAGGTGCCAAAAAAATATCCTTATTAGATGCAAGAATTACAGTTGAAGCTAGATCATCTGAAGATCCGGCGCTTAATTTTGAAATAGTATTTGCAGTAGCAGGAGCAACTAGAATTACATCTGCCCACCTAGAAAGCGATATGTGGTCCATTTCTGCTTCATTTTCAGCATTAAATAAATCATCATAAACTTTTTCCTGGGAAAGTGAGGCTACTGATAAAGGAGTTACAAATTCTTTAGCATTTTTAGTAAGAATAGTTTTAACTTCTGTAGCATTTTTTTTTAATAACCTAATAATTTCTAAACTCTTATATGCAGATATACTTCCACATATTATTAAAAGTAACTTTCTTTGCGATAAATTATTCATTGAGCAAATTAAAATACTAATAGGCCAAAGATTACAAGCAGTAATAACCCAACAATAGACTGGTTTCTAAACGCAATCATTTCAGATTTCTTTTCGTTTAGAGCTGTAAAGGAGTTTGAATTTTGAGGTATTTGTCCACTTGCTAAAAATGTAAGTGCTTGATTAGCTTTATCCATAATTTCTGGAAAATCAGGTAATCTTTTAATTACTTCATTAGTACTTTTTAAACCTTCATTTAAAGTATTAATAGGATCTTTAGTTTCTCTTAACCAACTTTCCAAAACTGGTTTTGAGGTTTCCCAAATATTAGTATCAGGATTGAGTTTTCTTGCGACGCCCTCAACTACAACCATAGTCTTTTGTAACATTAATAATTGGGGTTGGGTTTGCATATTAAATTTTTCCGTAACATCAAAAAGTTGTTTTAATAATTTTCCTCCAGAAATATCCTTAACAGACTGACCAAAAATTGGTTCACCAATTGAGCGTAACGCTTGAGCAAGATCATTCACTGGGACATCTCTGGGGACAAGACCAGCAACCAAGTGTACTTCGGCAACTTTTTTATAATCTCTCTGAATAAAACCAAATAAAATTTCTGCTAAAAATCTTTTGCTAAGGTTATCTAATCTACCCATAATACCAAAATCAATTGGAACAATTTGTCCATTGTTATCAATAAAAATATTTCCTTGATGCATATCAGCATGAAAAAAACCATCCCTAACAGCATGCCTTAGAAAATGTTGAATAATATCAGACGCTATTCTTTTAGTATCAATATTTCTTTTTTGTAAATCTTCAGTTTCACGAATAGAGACACCGTCTACCCAATCAAGTGTCATTACATTTTCATTTGTAAAATTCCAATAAATTATAGGAACTCTAAAACCAGCATCATTTTTTGTGTTTTCAGCATATTCATTTGCAGCAGCTGCTTCAAATCTTAAGTCCATTTCAAGATTAGTTATTTCTTTAAGCAGAAAAACAACTTCAATTAATTTTAATCTTTTGGTTTTTTTAATAAATGATTCAACAAAAAAAGCAAAAAGCAACAACGCATCTATTTCCTCATTAAATATTTTTTTTATATCTGGCCTTAAAATTTTAATAGCAACATCTTTTATTACACCATTGTCGTTTATTTTAGCTTTGTGAACTTGGGCTATTGAGGCAGCAGCAACTGGTTCACTTAAATCTATTATGGAATTAAAAGTTTCTTCCCCTAGATCTTTTTTAATGATTGCTTTAGCCTCAGATAAAGAAAAAGCGGGAAGTCTGTCTTGTAAGCCCTCCAACTGTTTAGCTAATTCATCTCCAATTATATCTGGCCGAGTAACTAAAAATTGTCCCAATTTGATGAAAGTTGTTCCCATGGACTGAAGTGATTTTGATAGTCTTTCTCCTTCAGTATTATTTAAATTAGTTTTTTGTTGATTTGAAAAAGAAAAGGAAAGTATTTGAAATAGAATCTTAATAACTAGAGGTGGTTTTTTAAATTTAGAAACAACATTTAAAATATCAGATTTAGCTAATTTTCTTCCTAATTTAAATAATATAAATAGTTTTCTAATCATTAAACCTTCCAACCAGAGTGAATTGCTACAATCCCACCTGATAAGTTTCTATAACTACAATTTTCAAAATTATTTTTTTTCATTAAATCAATTAACTCTTCTTGATTAATAAACTCTTCAATACTCTTGATTAAATATTCATAAGGCTTTTTTTTACCTGCAACAGCTTTTCCAATTAAAGGAATAAGTTTAGAATAATTTTTATAAATAAAATTTAGATTTGAGTTTTGAATTTTAGAAAATTCCAAACATAAGTATCGACCACCTGGTTTTAAAACACGATAAGCTTCAGAAAGTGCTTTATTCAGGTTTTTAGTATTACGTAAGCCAAAACTAATTGTATAATAGTCACAAGAATTATCTCTTAGAGGTAACTTTTCTGCAGAAGCAATAATCCAATTAATATTTTTATAAGAAGTTAATTTTGCTTTACCCTTGCCAATCATTCCCTTATTTGGATCTACACAAAAAATTTTACCGTCTTTATTAGTTAAATCTAAAAAAAGTTTACCTAAATCACCAGTACCACATGCGACATCAATTAAAGTTTTATTTTGTGAGGGATTCATCCAACTCATTAAATCTCTTTTCCAAATTCTATGAACACCTAAGGACATGAAGTCATTCATTAAGTCATATTTATCATAGACATTATCAAAAACATTCTGAACAAAGCCTTTTTTATTTTGGAGATATTGTTGCATGTTAAATTTATTTTTTATTGATAATATACTGTCAAATGCCAGAATTACCAGAAGTAGAAATAGTCAAACAATCATTAGATAAAAAGATACGACAAAAAAAAATAAAGAAAGTAATAATTAAAAACAGAAATTTAAGGTTTAAAATTCCCCTAAATTTTGAAGAATTGTTACAAGACAAAATTATTAAAAAGGTTACAAGGTTTTCTAAATATTTAATTTTAAACTTTTCTGACAGTTCATTTTGTTTAATACACTTAGGAATGTCAGGAACTATCCACTTAATTAAAAAAGATAATTTTAATAAATTTACAAATACTAGTTTTTATAATTCTCGCAACTTACCAAAAAAACATAATCATGTTGAAATACAATTTCAAGATTTAAAAGTTATTTATAATGATCCCAGAAGGTTTGGATTTTTTAAATTTATAGGTAGTAAGCAAGAACTTATAAATAGATTTAACCATTTAGGACCAGAGCCATTTTTTAAAAATTTTAATTTAAAGTATCTTTTGAAATATTTTTCAAACAAAAAAAAAGCTATAAAAAGTTTTTTAATAGATCAAAAATTTGTATCTGGAATCGGCAATATTTATGCAAGTGAAATTTTATTTCTAAGTAAAATTAATCCAACAACATATGCAATGAAACTATCAAAAGAAGATTGTAAAAAAATTATTTCTTTTTCAAAAAGTGTACTCAATAAAGCCATTAAAAAGGGTGGCTCAAGTATACGTGATTTTAAGAACATCTCTGGTCAAACAGGAAATTTTCAAAAAGAATTTAAAGTTTATCAAAGAGAAAATCAAAATTGTCTAAGAAAAAAATGTCGAGGAAAAGTACAGAAAATATTTATATCTAATAGATCATCTTTCTTTTGTAATATTTGTCAAAAATGAGGAATTATTCTATTGACCAGTATAAATTCTCGAGCTATACCACTGCGCTTATGGCAAACACAAAATCAGCAATTAAAAGAATTCGAAGAGTTTCCAAGCAAACATTGGTGAATAAAGCTCGAAGAAGCAAGTATAGAAATGCCCTTAAAAAAATGAATCTTTTACTTGAAGGTAAAAAAAAGGAAGATGCTTTAAAATTTTTACCAAAGTTGAACTCTGAACTAATGAAAGTTGCAAAAACTGGAATTATAAAAAAAGAGAATGCCTCAAGAAATGTATCTAGGATTACAAAAAAGATCGCCACACTATAAAGCAGCTACCTAGAGTTGTTTTAAATAATTCAACCAAAAGTATTCAAACTAAATATAAAATATAAATTCATCCTATCACTACATATAGTTTTAAAAGATAATAGATTATTCAATTTTTAAAGAACACACTCATAGATTTTATTAATGTAAAACATTTTTTTTTGTCATATCAATTCAGTAACAAAAAAATTAACATAAATAGATTCACGTAAAAAAAGATTCACCTGTAGATTTTATTTTTTTTTAAATATTATAAATTATTTATTGCATAAATTTGATTTTGGTTCTAACTGACTTTATTCCTAAAAAATTATGTCTAACGAAAATCTAATACAAAATTCAAAAAATATATCCACTAACAACTTGGACTGGAGTGTTGTTCAGAAAGATATGAAGAGTAAGTTTGGTAGAGATATTTTTGAAAGTTGGCTAAGGAAAATAGAATTTATAGAAGAAATGAATAACTATATTTTACTATCTGTCTCAACCAGATTTATAAAAGATTGGATTACATCAAGATATTTAGACCAAATTTTACAGATTGTTAAGATTTATAAAAAAGATCTTAGTAGAATTGAATTAAAGATTATTGAAAAAAATTTAAGTGATAATAATCAAGGTAATGTTGAAACTATAGTAAAAAACGAAAACGTATCTTTTATTAAAGATACTTATTTGCAGTATAATAGAATTGATCCCAATAAAAGATTTGACAATTTTATTACTGGTACAAGTAACAAACTAGCTTATGAAGCGTCTCGAAAAGTATCAGAAAATATTTCTCATTATAATCCACTATATATCTATGGTGGAGTTGGAATGGGCAAGACTCATTTACTAAATTCTATTGGCCTTACTTTAAAAGAAAAAAACAAAGTCATGTTTATTTCTGCTGAAAGATTTATGTATCAATTTGTAAAGTCAATTAAATCAAATGAAATGGTTAAATTTAAGGAATATTTTAGAAATACAGATATTTTATTAATTGATGATATTCAATTTATGAATGGTAAAGAAGCAATGCAGGAAGAATTTTTTCATACGTTTAATGCTTTACTAGACAAAGGTTCCCAAGTCATAATTTCTGCTGACAGAGCCCCAAATAAATTATCCAGAATTCAAGAAAGAATCAAATCTAGATTTGCAGGTGGATTAGTTGTTGATATTCAAAAACCTGATTACGAACTACGTAGCAAGATAGTCAAACAAAAAACAGAAGAACTGAATCTATTTTATTCAAATCAGATAAATATTTCAGATGAAATACAAAAATTTATTAGCACTGAAATAACAACAAGCATTAGAGAATTAGTTGGAGCGATTAACAGAGTGGTTTCTTTTTCAAGAATATATAACAAAATACCTAATTTATCTGAAATCAAAGTAGTCTTAAAAGATTTACTAAATCTTGCAGAAAATAAAGTTACCATTGATTTAATTCAGTCTACGGTTTGTAAATTTTTCAAAATAAGCAAAAATGAGATGCTTTCTTCTAGAAGATCAAGATATCTGGTAAGACCAAGACAAATTGCAATTTACTTAACAAAAATTCTAACATCAAAATCATTACCCGAAATTGGCAGAGAATTTTCAAATAGAGATCACACTACAATTATACATTCTGTCAAAACAATTGAGAAGTTAAAGGAAAACGATTTAGAAATGACTAATAATATAGATAACTTAAAAAATAAAATATTGTATAATAAGGAAAATGAAATTTAACGTCAACCAACAAGACTTACAACAGGCGCTCAATTATTGCCAAGGAGTAATTGAAAAGAGAAGCACACTTCCAATTTTGTCAAATGTTTTATTGAATGCAACCAAGTCTAACTTAACAATTACAGCAACAGATTTAGATTTAATATTTATTCATCAAATTAATAATATTGAAGTTATTGAAGAAGGTAGCACCACTACAACCTCATCAACAATGTATGATATTATCAGAAAATTTTCTTCTGGAAAAAAAATTAATTTAACCTTGACAGATACTAGCAAATTGCATGTGGAGTCGGAAAAATCAATTTTTAATTTAAATTGTATCAGTGCGTCAGAATTTCCATTAACTGATGAAAATTTTAATAAAAATGAATTTCTGATAAAATCAAAACACTTATTAAAATTGCTTAATAAGTGTAAATTTTCTGTTTCAAATGATGAAACTAGACATTATTTAAGTGGAATATTTATTCATCAAACACAAATAGAAGAAAAAAACTATTTAACGGCCGCTGCTACTGACAGTCATAGAATGTCAATATCGAAAATAAGATTAGACAAAAAAATAGACTTTGAAGCAATTATATTACCAAAAAAAACAATATTCCAATTATGCTCATTACTAGAAAGTTACGATGGTGATGTTAAGATATCTAACTTAAAATCAAAAATCAAATTTGAATTTAATAACAGTATTTTAATATCAAAATTAATAGATGGAAAATTTCCAAACTACATTCAGGTGATACCTAAAAATAATCAAAAAAAATTAGAAATTGATTTAAAATTATTTTTAGACTCTGTGGATAGAGTGGCATCAGTTTCACTTGATAAAAAAGATGGTGTGAAATTTAATTTATCAAAAGACCTTTTAAATTTATCAGTTAATAATACAAATAGTGGAGATGGAAAAGAAAGTTTGATTGTTAAATTTGATCATGATTTAGAAATTAGTTTTAATTCAAGATATTTAATAGATGTTGCGTCTCAACTAGATGGAAATAAAATAGAAATTTTTTTTAATGATACAGGTTCCCCTGCTTTAATTAAAGACCCAGCTGATTTTGATAGCATTTTTGTTGTGATGCCAATGAAAGGTTAATCTAAAATATCAAGTTCAGAATAGATATCATTTTCTAATTTTTTTAAAAAAAATTCTTTATTAAGCCCAGGTTCAATAGGTTTTAAAATTGAGATAATTAAATTAGTATTTGTTTTTTTTAAACCTCTCTTTGGCCACGTATACCCAGAATTTATTGCAATTGGCTGACATTTTATTTTTAGTTCATGATAAATTCTAGCAGCACCCTTTTTGAATGGAGTTCTATCTTTTGGTAGCAATCTTGTTCCTTGTGGAAAAATTATTAAAGGTCTACTTGAGGTATTAGTTAATTCCAATATATCATTAAAAAAACTAAGATTTTTTTTTGTTACTTTATTTCTTTTAATTGAGATTGAACCAATTTTCTTTAGATACCAGCCAAATATAGGAATCATAAGCAATTCTTTTTTTAGAATAAATATGGGCGAGTTAAAAATTGTTTGTAAAAAAAATGTTTCAAACATCGATTGATGTGATGCTGCTATAAAAAACTTATTACCATTAATTATATTTTCTTTTCCTTTGATAATAATTTTTGTTGATAAAAAAAAACGTAGACAAAATGAAGTCCAATAACCCATAATTTTTCCCCCATAGAAGACAATATTTTGGGGTAAAAAAAATGCTGGAATAAAGATAATAGAGATTATAATTATTCCTAAAAAAAAGAAAAACGAAAATAAAAAATTTCTTAACATTTAAATTAAAAGCTATATTAAATCTGTAAGCTTTTGTCTTTTCTTAATAACATTAATTTTAGATCCTTTAATTAATAATTCTACTGGCTTTGGTCTAACATTATAATTTGAACTTAATGACATTCCATATGCACCTACATCACACATTATAATAAGATCTTTTTCTCTTAACTTTTGAAATTTTTTTAAAGTTATAAATTTATCTGTACTTTCACAAATTGGTCCAACAAATTCATAAGTTTTTTTTGATATCTTATTTGTTTTATATGCAGGAATTGTACGATGATGGGCTCCATATAATGCAGGCCTCATTAAATCATTCATAGCAGCATCTAATACAATAAAGTCTTTTTGTTCATTTTCTTTTATGTAAACTACTTTTGAAATTAGAACACCTATATTTCCAACGATTGATCTACCTGGTTCAAATATAATTTTAGATTTATGATTTTTTAAAAATTTCTGTATTGCAATACTGTATTTTTTATAATCAAGTTTTTTTTCTTTATTTTTATATGATATTCCCATGCCACCACCAAGATCAATGAATTTAAATTGATAGTTAGTTTTTTTTATAATTCTATCAATAACTTTTAACATTTTTTCATAAGGTTTATAATATACAATTTGACTTCCTATATGAACACTTAAACATTTAAGTTTAATATTTTTTGAATGTTTAGAATATTCAGTCAACTTAATAAAAGTTTTTTCATCAACACCAAATTTGTTTTCCTTTTTCCCAGTGGAAATTTGTCTCAATGTTTTAGAGTCTATGTTGGGGTTTAATCTAATACCAATAGCAACTATTTTTTTTTTAGATTTTGCTATTTTTTCAATTTCAATTATTTCACTTTTAGATTCTGCATTTATTAATAATATTTTTTGATCAATTGCATAACTGATCTCCGCATAACTTTTACCAACTCCTGAAAAAACAATTTTTTGTGGGTTTATACCTGCTTTTAGTGCTTTCATCATTTCTCCTATAGATACTACGTCAGCACCAAATCCTAATTTTCTAATTTCTCGAATAAGATTCACATTAGTATTGGCCTTAATAGCAAAACATACCAATGGAGAAAATGATTTAAAATTATTTTTAAAGTCATTTATATTTTCTTTTAAACGTTTGTAAGAATAACAATAAATAGGAGTATTAAATTTTTTTGCTAAGTTTTGAGCTTTGACTTTTTCTATTGTGAAATTATTATTTATATATTTCATTATATCTTACTTATAAAGATATTATTTTTTACAGCTTTATATTCTGGATCCATTTTCTTTCCACAAGAGAATATAAGACAGAAAAATATAGAAATTAATATTATTTTTTTAATCATTTAAAGTTTTTTTTATATTTCATTATCATTTTTTTAATATTATCAAAAGATGTTCCACCATATGATTTTTTTGAATTTACTGAGTTTTTTAAGTCAAAAACCTTTATTACTTCGATTGTAAGTTTTGGTTCTATCTTTTTTAGTTCATTAATACTCAATTCATTTAATTTTTTCTTCTTTTTTTCAGCATAATTAACGACTGATGCAGTAATCTGATAAGCTTTTCTAAAAGACATGGCATGATTTTTAACAAGGTAATCAGCTAAATCTGTTGCAGTAATGTATCCCAAATTTGCAAGATCTAACATTTTTTGTTTATTTGGAGTAACATTTTTTAAAACTTCATTAAGAATTGCGATACAATTTTTAAGGATTTCATTAGATTTAAATACTATCTCCTTATCATCCTGAAGATCTTTAAAATATGATATGGGAAGCCCTTTTAGTATGGTTAACATTGAAAATAAATTACCATAAGTCAAACCTGATTTACCTCTTAGAAATTCAAGTAAGTCAGGATTTTTCTTTTGAGGCATTATTGATGATCCAGTTACAACTTTATCAGAAAGGCTAATGAGATTAAAAGCATCAGAGTTCCAGATAATAAGTTCTTCAGCTATCCTTGAAATATGCATAGAGCAAACTGATACGCTATATAAAAAATCTAAAACAAAATCTCTATCAGCAACTGTATCTATTGAATTGTTGGTTGGTTTTTTAAATCCCAACTTCTTAGTTGTAAAGTTTCTATCAATATTAAAAGATGTACCAGTTAGTGCTGCCACCCCTAAAGGATTTTCAGAAAGATTCTCCAAGTTATTAGAAAATCTTAGCTTGTCTCTATTAAACATTTCAACATAGGCCATTAAGTAATGAGCAAATGAAACAGCTTGTGCATTTTTTAGATGAGTAAATCCTGGCATGATTGTTTCAATATTTTTTTCTGAAACTTTAAGAGTTGTTTTTATAATATCATCTAAATTTTTATTAATTTCAATAGTTGCAGATCTAATCCACATTTTAAAATCTGTAATAACTTGATCATTTCTAGATCTTGCCGTATGCATATATCCAGCGTCTTCACCTATTATTTGAAATAGCCTTTTTTCAATACTCATATGTATATCTTCATATTTTTTATTGTATTCAAATTTATTTTTAAAAATTTCTTTTTCAATCATATTTAAGCCATAGACAATTTTATTTTTAACCTTAAAGGATATAATTTTTTGACTACACAGCATTTCTACATGAGCAATTGATCCAACAATATCTTCTTTATAAAGTTTTTTATCCACGTCTATAGAGCTTCCAATTTTTTGGAATAATGTAGAAGTATCTTTTTTAATTCTGGTATTCCATATTGCTTGGTTGTTTTTATTTTTTCCCATGGTATTTAACTATACTCATTTAATATGAAATTTTTAATAATATTTATTTATTTAATAACGACCAGCTATAGTTACACAGTAGAAAAACCAAATATAGATAATTTAGTTATAAATAAAAATTTAAAAACCTATGATGAGATAGTTTTTAAAGATGAAAATCAAAAAAACATTAATTTAGCTAATTATAAAGGGAAATTATTAATATTAAATTTTTGGGCTACATGGTGTGTTCCATGCAGAGAAGAGATGCCAACTCTAGACTTATTACAATCAGACTTTAGATTAAATAATTTAAAAATTTTTCCAATAAATATTGGACAAGAAGATTTACTGAAATCAGTAAATTTTTTTAAAGAGTTAAGCATTAAAAATCTAGATATCTATTATGATCCAGCAGTTACTTTGGCTAAAAAATTTTCGTTAAGAGGACTTCCAACAACTATATTGATTGATAAAGAAGGTAAAGAATTTGCTCGTATTATAGGATCTATAGATTTTAGTAATAAAGAATTTATTAATTGGTTGAGTTCATATAATTAATTTTTTAAAAAGTAAGTTATACTAAAAAAAATTATACTTATATTTTAACAAAAGAAAAAAATAATAGCTTACTAATGACATTTTGCCTTACAACAACAGTTATAAATCCAGAAAAGGATATTCCAATTAATAATGCAATAATTTTACTTCATGGATATGGAGGTGATGGCAAAGATATTAGCATGGTGACCTTAAATTGGAAAAGATTTCTACCTAATACTATATTCTTGTGTCCAAATGGACATGAGGCCTGTCAAATAAATACATTAGGCTTCCAATGGTTTGATCTAGCAAAAGACGATGATCAATATATTTTAGAGCAATCGAAAAAAGCAGAAAAGAAACTTCAACAATTTATAGAGGAAGTAAAAATAAAATATAATCTTAAAAATTCACAAATTTGTTTGTCTGGATTTAGTCAAGGCTGCATGATGTCAATAAATTTAGGGTTAACAGCTAGTGTAAATTATAATTGTATAGTTGGATTTTCAGGGAAAATAATAAATCAAGATGACTTAATTAAAAGAAAAAGCTCTTCCACAAAAATGCTTTTATTACATGGAGATTTAGATTCTGTTGTCTCACCGACATATTTACTAGAATCTAAAGATTTTTTAATTAGAAATAATATTGAAGTAGAAACAAATCTGATAAAAAATTGTGAACACACTATTCCAGTCGAAGCTTCAAGTATAGCCCTAAATTATATAATAAATAATTTTAAGATTTGATTGATCTTTTAAAAAAAATATTTTCTACGCATTGAAAAAATAATTTAATTCAGTTAGAATAATATTAATGATTAATTTTGCTGAACAAAATCTCTCCTTAGAAAAATGCCCTGCATTAGTTTTGAACGCAGATTATAGACCTTTAAGTTATTATCCATTATCACTTTGGAACTGGCAAGATTCTGTTAAGTCTGTATTTTTAGATAGAGTAACAATAGTAAGTACTTATGATAGATTAATTAGAAGTCCTTCATTTAATATGAAACTTCCAAGTGTTATTGCTTTAAAAAGTTTTATCTCTCCTCAACCAAACCCAAATTTTACTAGATTTAATGTATTTTTAAGAGATAGATTTTCATGTCAATATTGTGGAAGTGGTGAAGAATTAACTTTTGATCATCTGTTACCTAGATCAAAAGGCGGACAAACTAATTGGGATAATGTTGTGACCGCTTGTTCAGATTGTAATGTAAAAAAAGGAGGAAGATTAATTCAGCACTCTGGAATGACTCTTAATCATGAACCTTTTCAACCTTCAACAGAAGATCTGCATAAAAATGGTAAAAATTTTCCTCCAAACTTTCTTCATAAAAGCTGGATAGACTATCTATATTGGGATGTAGAATTAGAAGCTTAATTAAATTTTTTCTGAAATATTAATCGCAATCTTTGAGCCTGTTTTAATAACTTTATCCAAAATAGAATACAGGCCTTCTTTTGTTGCACCTTTTTCATACGCAATATCTTTGTGTCGTAACTCATCTTCTCTAAATTTAGTAATTTTTTCTTTCAACTTATTTTCATCCTGTTCTAGTTGGTCAATTTGATTTGCGTAGTGTTCATCAATTACTTCCTCAACAGAAGCGGTACAAAGCATAGCTGCTTTTTTTCCTAAAATTGTTGATCCGAAACCAAGGCCAACACCTAGTAAATCCCATAAAGGTAAGAATTTTGTTGGTTTAATCCCTCTTTTTTTTATTTCATTTTCAAAATAATTACAGTGTTCTTTTTCATGTTCTCTCATTTCTTCTATTGTCTTCTTCAATTCATCATCTTTAATAAAAGTGTTCAAAGCAAGTAATTGTCCTTCATATATTTTTATAGCGCCACGCTCTCCAGCATGATCAACTCTTATAAATTCTTGAACCTTAGTTTTATTTGTTTTTTTCATAATTATAAAAAATATTAGTTATTATAATACTTAGTATTAAAGAAATAATGGTATTAATTGTAGCAAGGGAAAGACCAAAAATTTTAAAAGTAACATTTTTACAACTTATAGTTTTCTCTTTTAAGTCTTTTAAGATGTCTTCTGCTGTTAAATTATTATTCTGAGAAGTTAAATCACAAACTAAGGATTCTTCAATAAAGCCTTGTTCAATCCCAAAATGGTAAAATGACAACAAAGTAGCAAAAATAAATATTGCACTTAATAAAGCTAGATAAATTTTTTCGTATTTCTTAGATATAAAACTTATAAGAATTATTATTATAGTCAAAAAATAAGGAATTCTCTGTATTAGGCATAAATTGCATGGTAAGTGGCCCAAGATGTATTGAATAAAATATGCCGCAAATAATGCAAAAATACTGAACCATAAAATTAAATTAAATAGGGTTTTATTCTTTAATTGGGACATTTTTATTTAATAAGAAGATATATAATTATAGCAAAAGTAACAATTATAAGTCCAGCAATAGCAAACCATTTAGCTCCTTCTTTTTCCATAAATTTATTAAAAATGTGACCAAATTTATAGGTTAAGTAAGAAACAATAAAAAATCTTAATCCACGCGACATCAAACAAATAAAAAAAAAAACAATAATATTAAATCCAATTATGCCACTAGTTATTGTAAAAACTTTAAACGGTAACGGAGTAAAACCAGCAAGGAATAGAGCTCCTACAAAAATATAAAAACCACCACCATTTGTTAAATTATTCTTTAGATTTAATACCTTTTCTTCATATCCATAAAAATGAATCAGACTCATTGATAGATCTAAAAAAGTGGAACCAATAAAATATCCCAATAGTCCACCAAAAGCAGAAAAAAAACTAGCTATTAGGAATATCTTTAAATAGTCTGCTTTTTTTGCAATTACCATTGGCACAATCATAATGTCAGGGGGAATCGGGAAAAAAGAGCTTTCTGAAAATGATACAATAGCTAAAAAAAACTTTGAACTTTTGTGGGCAGCAAGTTTTAAAGATTTTTGATATAGATTATTGAACATTTTTTGGTTTTAATACAATTTGAGTTCTTATACTATTTAATTTTAAAATTTAATAAAGGAAATCATGGGCGAATGGCGGAACTGGTAGACGCGCACGACTCAAAATCGTGTTTTGCAAGAAGTGAGAGTTCGATTCTCTCTTCGCCCACCAATATTATATGGAAATAAATAAGATAAATAATCTTTTAGAGTTGTTTTATCACCAATATGAAAAACAAAAAAAAAATAATGTTTTTTTAGAATCATTAAAAGAACCAAAAAAAAAATACTCCTGGGAAGATGTTTATTTAAATATTAATAAATTATCCGAAGAAATTTCAAAGCATATAAACAAAGGAGACAGATGTTTATTGATCTCTGAAAATAGACCTGAATGGATGATAGCAGACCTATCTATCATGCTATCAAAAGGTATAACTGTCCCCGCATATACAACATATGCGGAGAGAGATTATGAATATATAATTGATAATTGCGAACCAGCTTTAGTTTTTGTTTCTGACCAGATTCAATATAATAAAATTAAAAATTTAATTTCTAAAAAAATTTTTATAAAAAAAGTGGTTATGTTTGATCCTATAAATAATTTTAATGATGATTTTAATTTGAATATAAATGACATATTTAAAAATCAAAAATACAAAGTAAAAAATTTTTTGGATTTAAAAATTCAAAGAAAAGATATGGCTTGTATAATTTATACATCAGGTACACAGGGAAATCCAAAAGGAGTTATGTTAAGTCATGGTGGTATACTAAGTAATTGTGAAGGGTCATGTGAATTATTAAAACCTATAGTTTCAGATAATCCAAAATTTTTAACTTGGCTACCGCTATCCCACTCTTATGAACACACTATCCAATTTGTGCAAATAGCAGTAGCAGCAAAAGTATTCTATGCAGAGAGTATTGAAAAACTAATTAAAAATATGTCAGAATGCAGTCCAGAAATAATGACAGCAGTTCCAAGGTTTTATCAAAACTTGTACCAAAAAATTAATGCAACCTTTGCTAAGACAACCGGAATAAAAAAATTTTTAATTAATAATACAGTCGAACTTGGAAAAAAAAAATTATTTAATAATAGAATTTCTATGATTGAAATATTTCTTAATTTTATTTGTGAAAAATTAGTGAGAAAAAAAATTAAAAATCAATTTGGTGGAAATTTAAAAGCATTTGTCTCTGGAGGGGGAGCTTTAGATAAAGAAGTTGGGTCATTTTTAAATTCAATAGGATTGCCCACTTTACAAGGGTATGGTTTAACAGAAACTTCTCCAGTTGTAAGTTGTAATCCAATTAATAATATAAGAGTTGAAACTGTGGGTCCTCCATTTAAGGAAAATTTAGTAAAAATTGCTGCCGATGGAGAAATACTTATTAAAGGTGAAAACGTTATGCTGGGTTATTGGAAAGATGAGAAGGAAACAAATAAAGTTTTAAAAAATGGTTGGTTACATACTGGCGACATTGGTGAATTTAATAATAATTTTTTAAAAATAACGGATAGAAAAAAAGATATAATCATAACAACAGGTGGAGACAATATTTCACCAATTAAAATTGAAAATGATTTAATAAAAATAAATTTTATAGAACAAGTACTGGTATATGGTGACAATAAACCATTTTTAGTTTCATTAATTGTTTTATCACCAGATCAAAAAGGCTTAACAAATCAAAAAATTAAAGAAGAAATTGAAAAAATAAATAAAAATTTATCCAAAATAGAAAAAATAAAAAAATTTATTATTATTAAAAAACAATTTACAATTGAAAATGGAATGATGACACCAACTTTAAAATTAAAAAGATATAAAATAATAAAAAAATATCAAGTAGAGCTTGATAATCTTTACTAAATTTTTTTTTAAAATTGATTATTATTCGCATAAACTCTTATTTTTTTAACTTTTCAAAAATTCGAATATTAATTTTATTTTTTTAAAAATTTCCTAAAAATTTTCATTAAATAAAGATTTGACATAACTTGTACAAAAAAATAATAATACTTAATAACGAATCACTTTGATTCGTTTAACTTAAACAGGGAGCTAAAGATGGCTAAAAAAAGAAAAAAAGCTGCAAAGAAAACTAAGAAAAAAGCTAAGAAAAAAGCTAAAAAAAGAAGAAGATAGTTTTACTATTCTTTTTAAAAAACGCTTCTCATTACAATATGTATGAGAGGCGTTTTTTTTATTCTAATAATATTTATTCAACAGTTTCTGTATTTGTTTCACCATCTGATATTTCAGGAGCAGCTAGTTTAGGAATAGAATCTTCTGTAACTAGTTTAGGTGTAGAATCTCCAGATTTTACTTGTACTTCAAGATTCCTTTTTAATGTTTTATCTAATTTTTTTTTAGCGTCTTCTAAAGACACTCCCATCACTATTTGAAATTCTGTTAAAATTCTTTCATAAGCTTTTTCAAAAAGTTGTCTTTCACTATAGGATTGGTCTACCATTAAATCATCTCCTTTATTTAAATCTCTAACAACTTCAGCTAGTTCATAAATTTTTCCTGATGAAATTTTAGACTCATATTCTTGAGCTCTTCTGCTCCACATTGATCTTTTAATTTTCGGTTTACTTTTTAGTATAGAAATACATTTATTAACTTGGTTGATGCTTGCAAGGGGTCTAAGGTGGGATTGTTTATTTACTGGAACCATTCCGCTAGCCTTATCTTTTTCAAACTTAAGGATATAAGTTTCAACATCAATTCCACCAATACTAATTTTTTTGAATTCAGTAATTTGACCTACTCCATGTTTTGGATAAACAACAAAATCTTTAACTTTATAATTTTTTTTTTCAGTACCTTGTTTTTTTACTTTTTTAATTTCTGGTTTTAATTCATTACTTTTTGATATTCTATAATTATCAGTTTTTGTTTCTACTTTTTCTAAATTTTTTTTTTTAACAGTTTTAGATGGAGGTAGTTTTATATTTTTTTTTACTTTTTTTGAAATTTTTAAAGGCTTAATTTTTTTTTTAGATACTTTTTTTTTAACAGAGTTCTTATTAGATTTACTTTTTGATTTTTTTGCAGGAGTTTTTTTAAATGTTTTCTTTAAAATATTTTTCAAACTTATTTTCTTCATTTTTATAATTTTCATGATCCTTTGGGGGATCTTTTTTTGTATTTATATTTG
>Ga0307986_10001015_pt1 | contig 20783 bp, 19 predicted proteins | sample EllFjometageno82_FD_203170 | JGI IMG/M metagenome (GOLD analysis project Ga0307986, IMG submission 203170) | Marine microbial communities from Ellis Fjord, Antarctic Ocean - #82 | ecosystem: Environmental > Aquatic > Marine > Unclassified | place: Southern Ocean | collected 2014-10-09
GGACATTTTTTTTTGAAATTTTTGCGATATGTTCTACAAAACGATCAGCTAAATTAATGTTAACTCCACTTTTTTTGTAGGTATTTTTTGTTTTTTGCATGAATAAAATGGTAATTAATTGAAATGAATAAGTTTTTTTTTATATTTTGTATAATAGTCCTTCTATTTAAAACTCAAACTGTTTTTTCAAATAATTTAATTTATGATGTTAATAATATTCATGTAAGTGGCAAAATAAACAATGAATTAGACAAAAAAAAATTAATACATTCTGCCTTTAAAAAAGCATTTATAGTTTTTATCAACAAATCGCTTCTTAAAAATGACGCTATTAATCTATCTCAGACAAATAACAAAACTATTGCGGATTTAGTTTTTGGATATCAAATTGTTAAAAATGAAACAAAAAATAAGAAAGAGAATGCTTTAATAGTAAACATTAAGTTTGATCAAAAAAAAATAACTAAATTTTTGGCCCAAAATGGGATTTCATACGCAGATGTAGAAAATATTTCTTTAACTGTTCTGCCTATACTTATTAAAGATAAAAAATTTTTTTTATATGATGATAACTTTTTTTATAATAACTGGCTTAAATCTGACGATAAAATAGAAAATATCAATGACGTTTTAATTAGCTATAACCTAGCATTAGAAAATATTGACGATCTTGAATATATAAATTTAAATAAAGATAATTTAGAACTAATTGAAGCAAAAAAAATAACGTCTTTAAACAATGAAAAAAATTATGCTCTTTTAATAATTTACTTTACCGAAAAGAAATTCAGAGCATACGTCAAAACTTATATTGAAAATAAAAAAATTGATAAAAATGTCGAGCTTAAAATATATCCAGGAAATATCAAAAAAACCTACGAAGATGCAACGCTCACCTTAAAAGAAGAAATTAGTCAAATTTGGAAAAGTCAAAATTTAATTGATTTTAACACACCCTCTTTTTTAGATTTATTTTTAGAGACTAAGCAAACTAATGACTATTTAAAACTTCGTTCTATTTTTAGTTCTATAGACTTGATCGAAGATTATTCTGTATTAGAAATGACGAATAAGTACGTAAAAATAAGAATAAAATATAAAGGAAAATTAAATAGGTTAAGCGACAAACTTGTAAAAGAAAAAGTTAATATTAATTTTACGGATAATACGTGGAAGATAGTAGTTAACTAAGATGAATCAATTAATTTTTAAGTTTCCGTTTAAAACTAATTACTTCGAAGAAGACTTTTATGTTTCTGCAAGTAATTTTGAAGCATACAAATTAATAGAAACTTGGCCTAAGTGGCCTAGTAAATTTATAAATATTTTTGGGCTACCTGGTTGTGGAAAAACACATTTAGCTAATATTTTTAAAAAAAAAATTAATTGTTTTCTTATAAAAGCCGCTGACATACAAAATGACTCACTTCCCTTAATAAAAATAAAAGAATGTTTAATCATAGATGAATACCGAAATAATGTTGAGGAAAAATTATTTTATTCTATTTTAAGTCAGTGCTATTTATCCAATCAATATATTGTAATCAATTCTTTAAAACCCATCCAATCTTTTGAAGTCAAACTTAATGATCTGAAATCACGGTTTAGCGGTTTTGTTAATATTGGTATTGATTTACCAACCGATGAGTTAATAAAGGTAATTATAAGTAAAAATTTTTCTGACAAACAAGTTAAGATAGATGCTAAATTACTGGATTATATTTTAAAAAATATTAATAGATCCTACAAAGGTATATTTGATTTAATTGATAAATTAGACAATTTTTCTTTATCTACTGGAAAATCTATAAATATTAATCTAATAAAAAAAGCATTAAATAAATGAATAAATACAGATCTCATAATTGCTCAGAATTGGCCGAGCCAGATACTGGTAAAAAAATATATCTATCAGGCTGGCTTCACCGAAAAAGAGATCATGGTAACTTGCTCTTCATAGATTTGAGAGATCATTTTGGCATTACACAATGTGTTATTGAAAATAAAAATAAATATTTTAAAGTTTTAGAAAGTCTTAGACCAGAGTCTGTAATAAAAGTTTATGGTATTGTAGCAAAAAGAGATTCAGAAGCAGAAAATAAAGATTTAAAAACAGGAAAAATTGAAATCAATATAGACAATATTGAAATCTTATCAGAAGCCAAAGATCTTCCCTTGCCTGTTTTTGGAGAACAAGAATATCCAGAAGATATTAGATTAAAGTATAGATTTTTAGATTTAAGAAGAAACCAAATGCATAAGAATATTGTATTAAGATCAAAAGTTATTTCATTTATAAGAGAAGAGATGTCAAAACTAGGTTTTTTAGAGTTTCAAACTCCAATTCTAACGTCGTCTAGTCCTGAAGGAGCTAGAGATTTTTTGGTACCTAGCAGATTAAATCCTGGAAAATTTTATGCACTTCCTCAAGCGCCTCAGCAATTTAAACAACTAATCATGGTATCAGGTTTTGATAAATATTTTCAAATCGCACCATGTTTTAGAGATGAGGACGCCAGAGCCGATAGAAGTCCAGGTGAATTTTATCAATTAGATATAGAGATGTCTTTTGTTGAGCAAGAAAACATATTTCAAGTTGTAGAAACATTGATGATCAACTTGTTTAAAAATTTTTCTTCAAAAGAATTAATATTTAAAAAATTTCCTAGAATTTCATATGAAGAAGCAATGGTCAAATATGGCTCAGATAAACCAGACTTAAGAAATCCCCTTTTGATTTATGATTTAACAAATATTTTTACAAGAGATGATGTTACTTTTGATATCTTTAAAAAACTTGTTAAATCAGGATCGAAAGTAAGATGTATTGTAACTAAAAACACTAAAGATAAAGCAAGAAGTTTTTTTGACAATATTGATAAATGGGCTAAAGAACAGGGAGCATCGGGTCTTGCTTATTTCACTATTGAAAAAGAAAATGAAATTTCAGCCAAGGGACCTGTTGGTAAATTTTTTAAACAGGAAGCTTTGAGAGAAATAATGAAGATTACATCTGCAGAAGTTGGAGATAGTATATTTTTTGCATGTGGAAAAATTAACGATGTAGAAAAAATTACCTCATTAGCAAGAGAAAAAATAGCTAGAGATTTAAATCTTATCGATGAAAATAAATTCGCTTTTTGTTGGATTGTTGATTATCCAATGTTTGAGTTAGATGAGATAAGTAAAAAAATTCAATTTAGCCATAATCCTTTTTCTATGCCTCAGGGTGACATAAATAAAATAAATTTTGATAACCCTTTAGAAATTAAAGCTTATCAATATGATATTGTTTGTAATGGTATTGAACTATCATCAGGAGCAATTAGAAATCACATCCCTGAATTAATGTATAAATTATTTTCAATTGCTGGTTACGATAAAACTAAAGTAAATGAAAAATTTAGCGGAATGATAAATGCACTAAGCTATGGTGCACCACCACATGGAGGAATAGCGCCAGGAATTGATAGAATTGTTATGTTATTAGCGAATGAAAAAAATATTAGAGAAGTCACACTCTTTCCCTTGAATCAAAATGCGCAGGATCTATTAATGGGAGCACCTTCTCCAGTAGATGAAAAACAGTTAAAAGAACTAAATTTGAAAACTGATAAAAAAATTAATTTTTAGTTTTTAGATTAATTCTAATATCACTTAGATCCACAAGCTTCTCTTCATAATTACTTCTTACGAATCCTTTAGAGGTGATATTTTTTACTATTTTTAAAAATTTATCGTCGGTATCACCATCAGTAATATCTACAGTACTAGCAATTGAAGGTGTATGAGCTAATTTTTCTCTACCTAAATATGATATTGCAAGTTCTCTAAACACATAATCAAGTATTGAGGTAGCACTTAAAATTCTGTCATTACCATCAACTTTGCCTGACGGTTCGAATTTAGTATCAATAAATGCATCAACATACTCATCCAGTGGCACGCCGTATTGCAAACCGAGAGAAATAGCTATAGCAAAGTTATTCATCATAGCTTTTACTAGCTCACCTTCTTTATTAGTATCAATAAAAATTTCTCCAATTTTTCCATCATTATACTCACCTGTATGTAAATAAACTTTATGATTACCTATTTGTGCTTTTTGAATATAACCTTTTCTTCTATCAGGCATCTTGAATCTTTTTTCTGCTAGACCTTTAACCTTATTGTTTAAATTAACACTATTAATAGAAGATTCTGTTGTATTTACTATTTTGCTCTCTAGTAATTCTGTAGCGTTATCAGATCTTTTAATTTTTTTATCATCTAATTTACCTTTGTCACCTATTTTTTTTGTTTTTCTATTATTAAGTTTAACCTCAAGAACTTCGACTTCTCCATCTTTTCGACCGTCAATTTTAGATAATTCTACGTCATTTAGTTCATCAAGAGTATGAACAGTTTTAAATGTACACGTATAATAGGTTTCAACTAGAAATTTTTTCATTATAAATTTTTTTGAATCAGTGATATTGAATATATATCAAATGCAGCGAGTGTCTAGAAATTAATATACACCCGTAAAACGTGTGAAATTTAAATATGATAAATCCAAAACAAATTTTTACCTGGTGGCACAAACAAACATTTGGAACATTTTTAAAAACATTATTTTTTGGAAAATTTGTCGGAATAGATTCTTCTGGTAACAAATATTACAAAAATAAAAAAGATGAAAGGTGGATAGTTTACCAAAACAATATAGAGGCATCAAAAATAACTTCAGAATGGTTTTTATGGATGCACCACACAATTAACGAGACCCCTAAAAGTGAAAAAAAAAAATATCTTTGGCAGAAAAAGCATTTAGAAAATCAAACGGGAACAAATAATTCCTATAAGCCAAATTCTATATCAAGAATAAACAATATAAAAAAGAAATATGATACCTGGGAAAATTAATTTTTTAGTTTTTTTCTTTTTACTACATTTTTCTTCCATTGTTTTTGCTGAAGATAAAATAACCACTGTTCCATTAGTTAATCTTGAAAATTTAAAGCCTAGTTTTGAAAATGAAGATTTAGAAAGTAGTATTTCTTCTGAAAAAAAAAGTATAAATCTAAAAGAAAAAAAAAAAATAGAATCAGAAATTAAAATAACAAGAGTTAATATCGTAGCTTTAGACAAAATTACTGCAAAAACCTCTGATATAAACCTACTCTTAGGTGAGACAAAAAAATTCGGTTTGCTCGAAATTAAAGCTATAAAATGCGGCAATGTTGAATCACAATTAGATCAGGGCCAAGCAGCCTATATTCAGGTTAAAGATCTCTCGGACAATGTAAAAGATCAAGTTTTTGTATTTAATGGATGGACTTTTTCTTCTAGCACAACACTAAATCCATTAGATCACCCAGTCTATGATTTATGGCTCGTTGGCTGTGAGAATGTTTAAAAGAACTTTTCTTTTGCAAGCCAGTTAGTATCAAAATCAGAATTTAAAAATTTTTCGTGTTTTAAAATTTTTTTATGTAAATCTATTGTAGTGGTTATACCCTCTAGAACAAACTCGTCGAGTGACCTTAACGTTCTTTGAATTGCTTCAGTTCTATTTCTTCCTTTGCATATTAGTTTAGCTATTAAACTGTCATAGTAAGGAGTCACCTTGCAACCTTGAAAAATTGAACCATCAACTCTAGTTCTAAACCCTGAGGGTTGATGACAAACACTTATTGTTCCTGGACTAGGCTGAAACTCCAAAGCTGGATTCTCAGCATTTATTCTGCATTCAATAGAATGACCTCTAGGATCTATATCACTTTGTTTAAGGGCTGTTTCCCCAGAAAACGCTATCCAAAGTTGTTCTTTGACTATATCTATCCCTGTTTGAACTTCAGTAACAGGATGTTCAACTTGTATCCTTGTATTCATTTCTAAAAAATAAAATTTTCCGTTTTCATAGATAAATTCGACAGTTCCAGCTCCCTCGTATCCAATTTGTTCAACCATTTTAACTGTTTTATCAAGTAAATATTTTCTTTGTTCCTGAGTTAAAACCGGGCTAGGTGTTTCTTCTATTAATTTTTGATGTCTTCTTTGAACCGAACAGTCTCTTTCTCCTAGATGAACTGTCCTATTTTTACCAGACATTATTTGAACCTCTATATGTCTAGGGTGCTTAAAATATTTTTCAATATATAGTTCATCATTGCCAAAGTATTTTTTTGCTTCTGTTTTTGCAGTTAAAAAAAGATTTTCAAGTTTATTTTCTTCATCAACTATCTTCATGCCTTTACCACCACCACCTGCCGCTGCCTTGATAAGTACTGGATAACCTATTTCTTTACAAATAGACTTAGCTTCATCGAAAGATTTTACTCCATTTTCAGAACCTTCAATAACAGGTAGCCCATGTTTTTTTGCTATTTTCTTTGCTTGAATTTTATCACCCATTTCACCGATGAGTTTAGAACTTGGCCCTATGAATTTAATTCCATGTTTCGTAACAATTTCTGCAAATTTTGAATTTTCTGACAAGAAACCGTAACCAGGATGAATTGCTTCAGCTCCAGTTAAATCAACCACTGACATTAAAGATGAAATGTTTAAATAACTATTTTGTGGTTGGTGAGATCCTATGCATACGCTTTCATCGGCAAGCCTAACATGCATTGAATCAGAATCAACATCCGAATGAACAGCTACTGTTTTGATTCCCCATTCTTTACAGGCTCTTATTATTCTAACAGCAATTTCTCCTCTGTTAGCTATTAAAACTTTTTTGAACATTAAATTTATTTTAAAAGAATTAAAGTCTGACCAAACTCGACAGGCTGGCCATCTTTTACCGATATGCTTTTTACTATACCTTCGTTAGTAGCAGGGATGTGGTTCATAGTTTTCATAGCTTCTACTATCATTATTGTTTGACCTTTTTTTATTTTATCTCCAACCTGTATAAATTTTTTGGCACCTGGCTCTGGAGCCATATATACCGTACCAATAATTGGAGACTTTATTCTAACTCCCTCTTCGCCATCACTTAATGGAGCTTTATTATTTGATGCTATAGCTTCAGAAGTCTTACTTAAATTAGATGTTTTTGCAACTTTAGAAACTTTAATTTTAGTTTCACCACTTTGATATTCTAGTTCGGTTAATTTAAACTCATCTAAATTATCTACAAGCTCTTTAATTAATTTTTTATCTATTTTCATTTTTTATAATTTCTTTTAGTCCTTCCAATGCAAGAATGTATCCTTTGGTACCAAATCCACAAATAACACTTTTTACTGCCTTGCTTAATAAAGATTTATGCCTGAATTTTTCCCTGTTGTAAATATTTGTAATATGCAACTCAACAATGGGTATTGTTAGTATCATTAAAGCATCTCTAATTGCCACAGAAGTATGTGTATAACCTGCTGCATTTATAATTAATCCATCAAATTTTTTTCTTGAATCTTGAATGTAATTAATAATTTTACCTTCGATATTTGACTGTTTGAAAGCAATCTGGATGTTCTTTTTTCTCCCAAAGTTTTTACAATCTTTTTCAATTTGTTTGAGAGTAGTATTTCCATACTTCTCCTTCTCTCTCTCACCTAAAAGATTAAGATTTGGACCGTTAATAATAATAATTTTTTGCTTCATTTTTTCTGAATGTAAGCGTATTAAATATCTTAATTATGGCAATAATACAATTAAATGGAAGTAGAATAGAATTAAGCAACAAACACTCTATAACCTCATTGTTAAAAAAATATAAAATCGATAGTAAAAAAATCGCTGTTGAATTAAACGGCAAGATAATAAACCATAATAAGTATAAATTAATCTATTTAAAAAATAAGGATAAAATTGAAATAGTACATTTTATTGGTGGAGGTTAATCATTATGAAAAAAGATGTTCTAAAAATAGGTAGACTAATTTTAAAATCAAGATTAATTGTAGGAACAGGAAAATATAAGAATTTTAAAGAAACAGCCGATGCAGTAATTTTGTCTGGTGCGGATATGGTTACAGTAGCTGTTAGAAGAGTAAATATTTTAGATAAAAAAAAACCTTTGCTGACTGATTATTTAAATCCAAAACTAATTAAATACCTTCCAAATACAGCAGGCTGCTTTAGCGCAGATGAGTCTCTTAGAACATTAAGATTAGCTAGAGAGATGGGAGGGTGGAAAATGGTAAAACTTGAGGTATTAGGTGACAAAAAAACTTTATACCCTGACATGATAGAAACCTTAAAAGCAACAAAGGTATTAGTCAAAGAAGGATTTAAAGTTTTAGTCTATTGTTCAGACGATCCTTTGCTAGCAAAAGAATTAGAATATTTAGGAGCCTCCGCAGTAATGCCTTTGGCTTCCCCCATTGGTTCGGGTCAAGGTCTACAGAATAAAATCAACCTATCCATTATAATTAAAAATGCAAAAGTGCCAATCATAGTAGACGCAGGTATTGGGACAGCATCTGACGCTACTATAGCAATGGAATTGGGATGTGATGGAGTTCTTGTTAATAGCGCAATCGCTAAAGCCAAAAACCCACTTCTAATGGCTAAGTCTTTTAAGAATGCAGTAATTTCGGGACGTCAATCATTCCTTGCGGGTAGAATGCAAAAATTACTTTATGCTAACGCTAGCAGCCCTTCGAAAGGTCTAATTTAAGCAGCTTTTTTTTTCTTCTTACCCATAAAGTTCTGGGAAGTTTCTTTTTAACTTTTTTAACAGTATTTTTTTTTATTTTTTCAGGAGGTAGTTTTTTATTTTTACTCTTACTAATTATCTTTGGGGGTTTTTTTACTTTTATTTCTTCCTGGAATTTCTTTTCAAGTCCTTCAATAATATTTATATTTTCAATTTTATTAATCGTTTTTTTATTTTTATCAAATAGACCTATACTATATTCAGGTATAATTAATTTAGGATCTGCAAAAAAGCTTATTTTTATTTTAAATTTATCTTCGAAGTATTTAATTTCTTTTTTTAGAATTTTGTCAATATAGAGCTTAACTTTTTCTGGAATTCTAACATTTACGCTGTTTACTTTATCGGTAAACGACAACATTTCAGATTTTTTTACTATTTTTAAAGCAAAAGATTCAAGTGATAAATTTGTTTCCCATCTGATTGACCCTTCTCTTAATCTTTGTCTTGTCATTTCCAGAAGTCCAAAAGTACTTATTTTGCCAACCTGAATTCTTGCTCTATCTTTTCTCAGAGACTCTCTCATTTTTTTTTCAACCAACCTTCTGTTAAAAAAATTCATCATATCAATAAAATCTATAACAATTAAACCAGACAAATCTCTAATTTTTATTTGTTGTGCTATTTCTTTAGCTGCCTCTAAATTAGTATTCAGAGCAGTTTTTTCAATATTCGAAGCTTTAATAGATTGACCAGAATTTATATCAATGGCTACCAAAGCTTCAGTAGGATTGATAACTAAATAACCTCCAGATTTTAATTTAACCACAGGGTCAAAAATGTTATTAAGTTCTTTTTCAATACCAGATTCATGAAATAGAGGAATTTTACCTTTATGTTTTTGTAAAAATTTGGCACTTTTTGGAATAAGTTCTTTTATAAATGATTTAGCTTTTTGATATCCTTCACTACCGTCAATGTAGATATTAGAAGTATCATTATCGTAAATATCTCTCAGTGCTCTTTTAATAATGTCTCCTTCTTCGTAAATTAACGAGGGAGCGTTAGAATCTAGTGCTTTATTTTTAATTTGATCCCATGTTTTAAGAGTATTTTGAAAATCTTTTTCAATCTCATTCTTTGTTTTATTAGCTCCTGCTGTCCTTACAATTACACCCATGCTTTTTTGAATTTCTATCTCGTTTAAAATATTTCTTATTTTAGTTCTATCGGAAGAATTAAAAATTTTTCTAGATATGCCCCCGCCTTTAGCGGTGTTAGGCATTAAAACTATATATTTGCCAGCTAGAGATATAAAAGTAGTTAATGCAGCACCTTTATTTCCTCTTTCCTCTTTAATTACCTGAATTAAAATAACCTGACCTGGCTTTATAACCTCTTGAATTTTATACCTTCTAAGACCGTATGAATTTTTTAATTTTTCCCGTACATTAATATTTTTTTTTTCTACTTCTGGGTCGAGATTGGATTCATTTTTTTCCAAATCTTTATTTTCATTGTTTGTTAATTCATTTTCTGAATTAATTTCAGTATTTAATTCCTCTAAATTTTTATTTTTTAAATCTTCTCTTATTTTCTCTTCTGTATCTTGAAGTTTTTCTTTATCCCCTGTTGGAATTTGATAATAATCTGACTGAATATCATTAAAAGCAAGAAAACCATGCTTTACTCTCCCAAAATTAATAAACGCTGCCTGTAAAGAAGGTTCTACTCTACTTACGGTGCCTAAATAAATATTATTTTTGAAGTTTAATTTATTTTTATCTTCGTATTCGTATTCTTCAATTCCATTATCTGATTTAAGAACAACCCTAGTTTCGTCTGGATGTGAAGCATCAATATATAAATTTTTTTCCATTTTGAATGAATTCCTTTAGTGATTAAATTTAATGAATTTTGTTTAAAATTTCGCATGAATCACTATACAAAATTTTTTTATTTTTTTCACTAACAATGATTATTTAATCACGCCTTAAGATAGCCAAAATTTAAGCTTTACCTGTCTATAATCATGTTCAATCATTTTAATATTCTAATTAAAACAGCTATTATTTTAGTTCTGTGTGTATTTTTTCTATTGTTTTCTGCACTTTGGTATTTTTCCTCAGGGCTTCCTGACTATAAAAAGTTAGAAAGTTACGAACCTCCTGTTTCTAGCAGGGTGTACGCTAGTAATGGAGATCTTATTGCGGAATACGCAATAGAAAAAAGACTATTTATACCCTACGATACAATTCCGAAACCCGTCATAAATGCCTTTCTTTCAGCAGAAGATAAAAACTTTTTTGTCCATTCCGGTATAGACCCACAAGGAATTATAAGAGCAGTCATTAATAATTTTAAAAATATTATAAATAATAAAAGATTGGAAGGTGCATCTACAATAACACAACAAGTGGCAAAAAATTTTTTACTAACAAACGAAATTTCTCTTAAAAGAAAAATAAAAGAAGCTATTTTAGCATTTAGAATTGAAAAAGCTTATAGCAAAGAAAGAATCTTAGAACTTTATTTAAATCAGATCTATTTAGGTGGTGGCACTTACGGTGTTGCAGCCGCTAGTTTAGAGTACTTTGATAAATCTGTAAAAGAACTAAGTTATTCTGAAGCTGCATTGTTGGCAGCTTTACCAAAGGCCCCAAGCAGATATAATCCATTCAGATTTTACGAAGAAGCAAAATTAAGAAGAAACTTAGTTCTACAAAATTTAAATGAAAATAATTTTATTAATGACAGTGAGTTAAAACAATACAAATCAGAAGAAATAAATTTAAAAAAAAGAAAAATTAAACTCCTTCAAGAAGCCAATTATTACACTGAAGAAGTTAGAAGAGTTATTAAAAATAATTATGGATTTGATAAACTTTACGCTGAAGGTTTATCAATAAAATCTGCTTTGGATGTAAACTATCAACTCTACGCTCTAAGTGCTTTGAGGTCAGGGATCGAGTCTTATGATAAAAGACACGGTTGGAGAGGGCCAATTTTAAATACAAAGAAAACAAAAAATTGGTTAGAAATACTAAAAGCCAAAAAAATAGACGCTAGTTTAAATTGGAATTTTGCTGAAATAATTAAAGTCAAAGATTTAGAAATAGTCTTCCAGGTTATAAATAAAAAAGAGCAAGGAATTATTACTATCAAAAATTTAAAATGGGCAATAAATAAAAAAATTCATAATTCATTTAAAATTAATGATGTAATTTTTGTGCATAAAAACACAAACGGAATATGGGAATTAAAACAATATCCAAAAGTTAATGGAGCTATAGTCGCTATAGATCCATTTAGTGGAAAAGTGAAAGCTTTAGCTGGAGGATTTAGTTTTAACTCAAGTGAATTTAACAGAGCAACGCAAGCCAAAAGACAACCCGGTTCTGCTTTTAAACCTTTTGTATACGCTGCAGCTTTAGAAAATAATTTTTCTCCAAATTCAATAATTTTGGATGCACCTTTTACAGCAGAACAAGGTGTTGGTTTAAAAAACTGGAAGCCTGAAAATTACGGCAAGGAATTTTATGGTCCGACTACTTTAAGAAAAGGTGTTGAGTACTCTAGAAATTTAATGACAGTAAGAATAGCTCAAAAGTTAGGCTTAAAAAAAATACTAAAATTATCAAAAGACTTAAATATTTATAACGAAATCCCAGAATTATTGTCAGTGTCATTAGGGTCCGCTGAAACGACTTTGCTGCAAATTACAAATGCTTATTCTACATTCGTTAATGGAGGAAAAAAAATTAATCCTATTCTTATCGAAAGAATCCAAGATAGGAGAGGTAAAACTATCTATAATTCAGAGAAAAGAGAATGTATTGGATGTGATAAATTTTCAGATTCAGAAACTTTAATTCCAAGTATAAGAGATAATTATAAACAAGCTATAAGTAAAGAAACTGCATATCAAATCTTATCAATCCTTGAAGGAGTAGTCCAAAGAGGAACAGGAAAAAAACTCAAAGACCTAAGGGTGCCACTTGCCGGTAAGACAGGGACAACCAATGATAATTATGATGCTTGGTTTATTGGAGCCACATCTAATTTAGTAGTAGGTGTTTATATTGGTTTTGACAATCCTAAGACACTAGGTAGATATGAGACTGGAGCTCGAGCCGCATTACCAATATTTAAAAACTTTGTTAGGCAAGCAATTTATAAAGACGAATTTAAACCATTCATATCACCTGAAGAAATATTCTTTGCACCTATCAATTATAATACTGGAAAAAAAGTAAACTTTAGTAACAACGACTCAATTATTGAGGCTTTTAAATTAAGTAATATTAAAAAAATGAGAAATATAAATTTAGATAAAGACTCAAACTATGATAGTTTAATTAAGTTTAGACAATTTTATTAAATGGAATTATTAGACCAACAAATAAATCTAGCCGAAAAAGCCTTAGGTAATATTAGGGGGTATCTTTGAAACCAATAATATTAAGTCTAAATTAGATTCCTTAAACTCTATAATTGCAGAAGAAAACTTTTGGAAAGACAATAATAAAGTAAAAAAAACTGTTAAAGAAAAAAAACACTTAGAAACAGTTATTGAATTATTTCATACTTTAGAGAAAGAAATAGAAAACCTCAAAGATATTTATATTCTAGCAAAGCAAGAATCTGATGAGGAAATAATTTCTGATTGTTTAGATAAAATTAAAGAGATAAACAAACAAACAAAAAAAACTCAAATTAGTTGTTTTTTATCAGGAGAAAATGATTCACTAGACATTTATTTAGAAATTCACGCTGGTGCTGGAGGAACTGAAAGTCAAGATTGGGCTGAAATGCTAAGAAGAATGTATTTAAAATGGTTTGATAAAAAAGCATTTAGTTGTGAAATTATTAGTGAGCACAAAGGTGACGAAGCTGGAATTAAATCATCAATATTAAAAGTGACAGGAGAATATCTTTATGGATTAATGAAAAATGAATCTGGTGTGCACAGATTAGTTAGAATATCACCTTTTGATAGTGGTGCTAGAAGACACACAAGTTTTGCAAGTGTTTGGGTTTACCCTTCGATAGATGATGAAATTGATATTACAATAGATGAAAAAGAGTTGAGAATTGACACTTATAGATCTAGTGGCGCAGGAGGGCAACACGTAAACGTTACAGATAGCGCCGTTAGAATTACACATCTACCCACTAAAATTGTTGTACAATGTCAGAATCAAAGATCTCAACATAAAAATAAAGAAACATGCTATAAAATGTTAAAAGCAAGATTGTACGAAAATGAACTTCAAAAAAGAGAAGAACAAGAACAAAAAAATGTAAGCACAAAAACAGATATAGGTTGGGGGCATCAAATACGTTCATATATTCTTCAACCGTATCAGCTTGTAAAAGATCTAAGGTCTAAAATTGAAAGTACGAATCCAGAAGATGTATTAAACGGAAATCTAGATCAATTTATAGAAGGCAACCTATTTAGATAATAATGCAAAAATTTTTATATTCCTTTTTTTTAATCATATTGTCATTAATTGTATTTATTATTGTCTATCTTTCTACTGTTGGACTAGAAACATCTAGATTTAACAATATAATTATCGATAGTATAAAGAATAAAGAGCCCAATATTCAGCTATCAGTGGATAAAATAAAGATTAAATTTGATTTAAAAAAATTTCAAGTAAATTTTTCAGCTCTTGATCCTAAAATTATTTACCACGATGTTAGACTTCCAATAACAGAAATAACTATTCACTCAAAAATAAGTTCAATTTTAAAATCAAATAACGAAATAAGCAAAGTAATATTATCACTACAAAATTTTAAAACAGAAGATATTAAAAAATTAGCTATTCGTATAAAACCTTCAAATTATAAAACTTTTTTACTTAATAATTTAAATAGTGGAAAAATTGAGAAAATATTAATTGAAATTAAATTAGATGAAAATTTAAAGATTTATGATTATAAAATAAGCGGTTCTATAAAAAAAATTCAAGTCAAAATATTTGATAATTTATTAGTCCAAGATGTAAATCTTAATTTTGTATCTGATAAGAACTTAACTTTAATTAATTCTATAAGCGCAAATTACTATGGTATAGCAATAACCAATGGTTCACTTAGCCTAAAAGAAAATAAAGTAATCGAAGCAAAATTTAATACGAAGTTTAATCTTAATGAAACAAGGATAAATAAATTATCTGAAAGATCAAATATAACATTTTTAAAAGAAAATAAAATAAACGTCCAAGGCTCATTGCTGCATAAATTTACTTTAAAAATAGATAAAAATTTTCAACTCATCGATTATGATTATAAATCCACTGGTAATATTTCAGATTCTAAGATTATTTTAAAAGAACCTTTAAAAAATAATTTTATTAAAAAAAAAATTAAAAAAATATTAATATCCAAAACTAATTTAGAAATAAACCTAAATAAAAAAAAAAATAACCTTCTATTATTTGATGGTCTGTATAATTTGGGAAGTTTAGATGATAAAAAATTTAAAATTACCTATAATTTAGATAAAAAAAATCCCAACTATTTTATCGATTTTGATTTAGCTGAAAATATTCTTTTAGAATTAATTAATTTTAAATCTAATCATAAAAGTAGAAGTAATATCAAATCTGATTTTAATTTCACAAATAAAAATTTTATTTTTAATTATATAAATTTTACTGAAGGTAAAAGCTCCATCTCTATCAAAGATCTTAATTTAAACAATAAATATGAGATAAAATCAATTTCTAGTATTGACGTATTAACATTTAATAAAAATGTAGAAAAAAATAATTTTAAAATTGAATTTAAAAAAAAAATTTCTGTATCTGGAAAAAAATATGATACAAGCCATCTCTTCAAACAACTTTCTAGCAACAACAAAAAAAACCTACTAAAAAATTTTACCAAAGATATTGAGATAAATATAGATAGATTAATTACAAAGTCTAAATTACCTATAAATAATTTCAGTTTAATAGGTCGTATTAATAAAGGTAAATTTGAAAAATTATCAGCAAAAAGTGAGTTTTCAAAAAATAAATATTTAGATATATCTTTAAAAAATAATAAAAATAATAAAAAAATACTGGAAGTCTATTCAGATTTACCACAAGTATTATTAGCTGATTACAAATTTTTTGAAGGAATAAGAGGAGGTAAATTACTTTATAATTCAATCTTTAATGAAAATGAATCCACATCAATTGTTACCATAGAAAATTTTAAGGTTAACAAAGCCCCTGCTTTTGCAAAATTATTAACCCTGGCAGACCTAGGAGGAATTGCAGATCTATTATCCGGAGGAGGTATAAGTTTTGATATTCTAGAAATTAAAATGAAGAATGATAATAACGTAAACACCATAGAAGAAATTTTAGCATTAGGTTCGAGTGTTTCCTTGCTTATGGATGGTTATATTGAAAAAAAAAGTGGCTTAATAAGTTTAAGTGGAACAGTAGTTCCTGCCAAGACTTTAAATCGTTTAATTTCAAAAATACCTGTTGTAGGAAATATTTTAGTTGGCAATAAGCTTGGCGAAGGTGTATTTGGTGTCAGTTTTAAGATGAAGGGTTTACCTGGAAAAATTAAAACTACCGTTAACCCTGTGAAAACTTTAACACCTAGGTTTATTACTAGAGCTTTAGAGAAGATGAAAAAATAACTAATTTAATTTAATTTTAAAGTGTTTTTTCTTACCGTAAGAAACTTTAATATAATTATTCACCCCAAGGTCATTTAGTTCAATAATTATTTTATCATTAGCAATAACTGCATCATTTATTCTAATTCCCTTTTCATTAATTGCACGTCTGATCTCACTTTTTGAATTTAGAATTTTTGTATTATTGATAAAATCAACTACATTAATTCCACTTCTTAAAAGAGACTCCTTTATAAAAATAATTGGTAAATTTTGACCAACGCCACTTCCAGCAAAAGTTTCTTTTGCAGTATTTTCAGACTCTTTTGATTTTACTTCTCCATGTAAAATCTTTGTAGCTTCATTAGCTAGTAAAATTTTTAAATTATTAATATTTTTTTCATTATTACTTATTTTTTCTAACTCATTAGCATCAATTTCTGTAAAATATTTTAAAAATTTTTTTACATCAGCGTCATTGGTATTTCTCCAAAATTGCCAATAATCATAAGGCGAAAGTAATTTTTCATCTAACCACACTGCACCATTTTCTGTTTTACCCATTTTAGCACCTGAAGAAAGTGTTATTAATGGGGTTGTTAAACCAAAAGATTCTTTTTGATTAGTCTTTCTAATTAGCTCTACACCATTAACTATATTGCCCCATTGGTCCGAACCACCGATTTGTAAAACACAATCATGTTTTTCATTTAACTTGTAAAAATCATAAGCCTGTAAGATCATATAATTAAACTCCATATAGCTAAGAGACTGTTCTCTCTCTAATCGAAGTTTTACGCTGTCAAAACTTAACATTTTATTAATTGTAAAATGTTTTCCAGTATTTCTTAAAAAATCAATATATTTTAATTTATTTAACCATTCGGCATTATTGACAAAAATAGGAACTGTTTTTTTTTCTTTAAAATTTAATAATTTTTCAAATATTTTTTTTATTTGATTAATATTATTTTCAATTATTTTTTCGTCTAAAATTTTTCTCGTTGAATCTTTACCTGAAGGGTCTCCTATGAGAGTTGTGCCACCACCAAGTAAAATAATTGGCTGGTGCCCACATTTTTGAAGTAATCGTAAACACATAATCTGCAGCAAACTACCAACGTGCAAACTAGGGGCGGTACAATCAAAACCTATATAAGCTTTAATTGATTGATTATTGACTAAATTTGTTAATTTCTCTTTATCAGTACATTGATAAAAAAAACCTCTTGCAGAAATTTCGTTTAAAAAGTTATTTTTCATAGAGAGTTTGATTTAAAATTACTTTTACACAATAATGGATATAAATTAAATAACTATTAATGAATAATTTAATTACTTCTATTGGTTTAATGAGTGGAACATCAAGCGATGGGATAGATGCATCAATTATAAAATCAAATGGTGAAAATGAAGTACATTTTATAGGTAATCTATTTTTACCATATGAAGAAAAAGTTAGATTTAAGCTCAGAAATTTAAAAGAAAAAATAAATTTAACCATAGATCTAGAAAAGAATAAACTAGAAATTAATATTTTAGAAAAAGAAATAACTCTTCTTCACGCAAAAGCCGTTAATTATATTATTGAAAAATATGGATTGAGTAAGACAGAAATTAATCTAATCGGTTTTCATGGACACACTATTTTCCATAGTTTCAAAGAAAAAAAAACAAAGCAAATTGGAGATGGGAGTCTTTTATCTCAACTAACCAATCTTAATGTGGTTAATAACTTTAGAGAAAACGATATAAATAACGGTGGGCAAGGTGCTCCGCTTGTACCTATTTTTCATAGATTACTGCAAATAAAACTAAAATTAAAAACACCACTTGTTATCGTTAACATTGGCGGTATATCTAATTTAACATATCTTAATATTGAAAAAGAAACAGAAAGCTTTGATACCGGACCAGGAAATTTTTTAATAGATAAAATGTTACAACTAAAATCCGATAACAATACTCAATTTGATAAAGATGGAGCGATTGCCTTTACCGGGAATGTTGATAAGAATATTTTAGATAGTTATTTATGTGATCCGTATTATGAATCATTACCTCCAAAATCATTAGACGTAAATGATTTTAATTTAAGCCCCATAAGAAGCTTAAGCTTAGAAGACTCAGTTGCAACTTTGTCCGAGTTAACATCTCTGACAATTACAAATGCGTTAAGTTTTTTTCAGGACAAACCAAAAGAAATTATTTTGTGTGGAGGAGGAAGAAAGAATAAATATATTTTTGAACGTATAAAAAAAATAAGTAATATTTTAACAAATAACATTGACCACTATAAAATAAATGGTGATTTTGTCGAGTCCCAAGCCTTTGCTTATCTTGCGATTAGATCGTTTTTAAAAAAACCTATTTCATTCCCCAAAACAACTGGAGTACTAAAACCGTCTACTGGTGGAGATTTTATTAATTTTAAATAAGAGCTGTTTTTTCCTCCACATACTTCTCTATCTCTTTCGCTAATTCATTTTCTTTATTTTTAAAAAAATGATTTGCATTTTTTATTTTGGTAAATATTACCTCTATGCCTTTTTGACTTTTTATTCTTCTATCTAGTTCATCAATACTTTCTTTAGTTACCAACTCATCATCATCGCTATAGATAACCTGTCCTGATGTCGGACACGGTGCTAGAAATGAAAAATCGTATACATTAGGCTGAGGGGATATTGCAACAAAGTTATTGACCTCAGGTCTTCTCATAATTAATTGCATACAAATTAATGCACCAAAAGAAAATCCTGAAACCCAACACTGACTGTAATCTAAATTTTCTCTTTCAATCCAGTCTAAAGCAGCTGCGGCATCTGATAGTTCTCCTTGCCCATTATCAAAAACTCCATCACTTCTACCCACACCTCTAAAATTAATTTTGATTACAGAAAAACCATTTTCTAAAAAAATATTATATGTTGTTTGAACAATTTTATTATTCATTGATCCCCCATACTGAGGATGCGGCTGAAGAACTATTGCAACCGGAGAACCAAATTTTGGATTCTTATAATATTTTCCCTCTAGCCTTCCAGCAGGTCCCGGTATGAATATTTCAGTGCTTTTTGGTTTCATTTGTTGGTAATGATAATTAGTTTCAAAAAAAGAATAGATATATAGCATGTTTTAATCGCGACAATTTAATTTTTTATATACTTGACTATTTTAGTAGGAATAAGCTAATAAGCATTAAAATATAGGAATACTATGAAACTAACAACAAAAGGCCGATACGCAGTTATGGCTATGGCTGATCTAGCAAGCAACGAAAATTTAAAACCCATAAGCCTAAGTGAAATATCTGTTAGACAAAATATTTCACTTTCATATTTAGAACAGTTGTTTGTAAAGCTAAAAAACAATCATTTAGTCAAAAGCGTAAGAGGTCCACAAGGCGGTTATGTATTAGAGAAAAAAGCTAAAGACATAAAACTTTCTAGTATTATTTTTGCAGTCAACGAGGAAGTTAAAACACTTAATTGTAAAAAAAATTCAAAAAAAGGGTGTGGCGGCAGAACAGTTAAGTGTATTACACACAACCTCTGGGATGATTTAGAAAAACATATTAATGGTTTTTTTGAAAGTAAAAACCTTAACGAGCTAGTTTCAAGTCAGGAAAATTTTTTTTAATAATATAATAAAAAGATAAAGAGCAATGAAAAATCAAGACCTTAATATTGATAAAGACTACAAGTATGGTTTTACAACTGACATTGAAAGTATTAGAGCTCCAAAGGGGTTAAATGAGGATACTATAAAGTTTATCTCTAGCATTAAAAAAGAGCCTAAATGGATGTTGGACTGGAGACTTAAAGCATTTAACAGACTAAATAGCTTAAAAGAACCTAACTGGCAAAAACCAAAATATCCTAAAATCAATTATCAAGATTTATATTATTATTCTGCACCGAAAAGTTCTTTAGATAAACCTAAAAGTTTAGATGAAATTGATCCAAAAATATTAGAAACATATAAAAAACTTGGAATACCATTAGTTGAACAACAAAGATTAAATGGAATAGCAGTTGACGCAGTATTTGACTCAGTTTCTGTAGCCACAACATTTAAAGACGAATTAACAAAAAAAGGAATAATATTTTGCTCTATCTCTGAAGCTATTCAGAATCATCCAGATTTAGTTAAAAAATACTTAGGTTCAGTCATACCTTTAACCGATCATTATTTTGCAACATTAAATTCTGCAGTTTTTACCGATGGGTCATTTGTTTACATTCCGCCAAACACAAGATGTCCAATGGAGCTTTCTACTTATTTTAGAATTAATGCTTCAGAAACAGGTCAGTTTGAAAGAACTCTAATTATTGCAGATAAAGGAAGTTATGTAAGTTACCTAGAGGGATGTACCGCACCTATGAGAGATGAAAACCAACTGCACGCAGCAAATGTAGAGCTGGTTGCTTTAGATGATGCAGAAATTAAATATTCTACTGTTCAAAATTGGTACCCTGGAGATAAGAACGGTGTAGGAGGAATATACAATTTTGTAACTAAAAGAGGAGCTTGTAGAGGAAAAAACTCAAA
>Ga0307986_10001016_pt1 | contig 20774 bp, 19 predicted proteins | sample EllFjometageno82_FD_203170 | JGI IMG/M metagenome (GOLD analysis project Ga0307986, IMG submission 203170) | Marine microbial communities from Ellis Fjord, Antarctic Ocean - #82 | ecosystem: Environmental > Aquatic > Marine > Unclassified | place: Southern Ocean | collected 2014-10-09
GGATCAACTTGGAATGGACTACGCCGAGATTTCCGCCACCCTCGAAATCCCCCCGGGTACCGTTCGATCTCGCATTGCGCGAGGCCGCAAACGATTAGCTGACCTTCTCGGGAACCAGGACGACCCCTCCCAACGTCTAAACAAAGACCAATCATGAGTACGCACAACGACTTCGAGGCCATTTCGGCCTACCTAGATGGTGAGGCCACAACCGACGAGGTGACGCGCATTGAGGGGTCCCCCGAACTCCTTGACCAAGTCGACAAACTTCGCAGCCTCGCCTTACTTGGCTCCGCTCCGGTTTCTTTCCCCTCTGAGGCGGTACGCGATTCAGCTATTGCGGCCGCTCTTGCCGTTTCCGCTACCGCTCCCAATGTCACCTCCCTAACCGCTGTCAAAGCCCAACGATCACGTGTCGCTATGAGGTGGGCGTCGGTAGCCGCCGCGGTGGCCGTCGTGATGTTGGCTGTGCCGTTTGTATTCTCGGGATCAGACAGTTCTGATTCCTTTAGTGTCGCGAGTGACATCACAGCAAGCTCCGATGATTCTGCCGCAGACGCAGAGGTCGCTGAGATTGCTGGTTCGATTGCTGCTGATTCCACCAGCGATGAATCCGGGGATGCCTTGGAGTCAGCGCCCGCCGCAGCTGAGGCCCTCGTGGATGCCCGGGCCGAGTCCAACGAAGATTCAGCCCTAGAGTTTCCTGCGGAAGAGACATCCACAGCAGAATCCATGGCCGAAGAATCGCCAGCTGAAATCATGCTTGACAACGGTGCGTCCGGCGACGACCAGGCCAACAGTGGGATAGTCGGACGACGCATTACGTTGGACCAACTCACCAATACCGATGTTGCCAATGACGTTGTTGCGCAACTGCTCTTCGATGCCCCCGCTGAACCTGCCAACACCGACGCCGAACCGATCCCCTGTAGTAGCGCCTTAGGGCCTATTGCTGAATCAGTAGTCTTCACCATCGTCGCCGGCCGTGACATGCTTATTCTTGTGCAAACGGTTGGAGGAATCCCGGTCTACACAGCCCTTTCTTTAACGGACTGTGTAGTAATCACCGATGGCGAACCGCTGCTCTAACAGTTGCTTGTGTCATTTGACGGGTGCTACGCCGGTGCTCGTGCTCTAGGCTGCGAACATGACCGATGCGTCGACTCCCGAACCAATTTCAAGCGATGCTCCTGTCCAAAAGGCAGCCAGCATCCCCGGAATACCTGATAACTGGCCCCAGTTGGCCACGAGCAAGATTGTCGACAAAGTCGACACCGTCAGAATCAAGACATCCGGTCCCGCTATAAACATTGCCCGTACGGCCGTTTACGGCATCATTGTTGCTGTTCTCGCCGTCATTGCCTTGATCTTGTTGGTCATTGGCGTAACCCGTGGCCTAAACGAAGCGCTCGGTGAACGGGTCTGGCTGGCCTATTTCATTTTGGGTGGCGTCTTCTCCCTAGTCGGAATGCTGCTGTGGCGTAAACGGCCCCACAACGCCGCTGGGTAGTCTCTGCCATTTACCGGGAATACCACCACCTCATACCGAGGTTTATTCTTTACTACGTTTCCCCCCTCTGTACTTTCAAGGACTTTAAATGACCGACGTGCGCCAGACCATCATCATTGGATCAGGACCTGCTGGACTTACTGCCGCTATCTATGCAGCGCGAGCGGACCTTAAGCCACTAGTGCTTGAAGGTGAGCCTTCGTCCACTTCGGACCAACCCGGTGGCCAGTTGATGTTGACCACCGAGGTTGAGAACTATCCAGGATTTCCCGAAGGCGTGATGGGCCCTGAACTCATGCAAATGTTCCGCGGCCAGGCTCAGCGCTTCGGTGCCGAACTAGAGACGGTCAAAGCATCACGAGTTGATCTTTCGTCCCGTCCTTTTGGTGTTTGGGTTGGAGATCCTGAAGCCGTCGAGCCTACGTACCGATCCGAAACGCTTATTATTTCTACTGGTGCGCAATCGCTCATGTTGGGCCTTCCCAACGAAGCACAACTGGTCGGCCATGGCCTCTCGACCTGTGCAACTTGCGACGGGTTCTTCTTCCGGGACGTCGAAATAGCTGTTGTTGGCGGCGGCGACTCGGCCATCGAAGAAGCCATGTTCCTTTCGAAGTTTGCTTCCAAAGTCAATCTCTTGGTTCGTCGCGATGAGTTACGCGCCTCCAAGATCATGCAAGACCGTGCCGCGGCGAATGACAAAATTAATTTGGTGTGGAACACGCAGGTTGTCGCCTATCTAGGCGAAACCAAAATCGAAGGCCTCCGAGTAAAAGACACCGTCACTGGCGACGAACGCGATATGGATGTTGCTGGCATTTTCTTGGCGATTGGCCACCGCCCCAATACCAGCCTGTTCGCCACCCAACTTGAACTCAAGGACAACGGCTATCTGGTGACTCTCCCTGATTCCAGCTACACGGCCATTCCTGGTGTATTCGCATGTGGCGATGTGCAAGATGATCACTACCGCCAAGCAATTACCGCCGCCGGCAGTGGCTGCATGGCCGCCATCGATGCCGAGCGCTGGCTAGAAGACCAAGAAGCCTAAGCGGCCAAGTATGTCCATCACCAACAGAAGCGTTGGCCGTGTCCTCGGCCAACCAGTGATGAGCGCCTCGGCCGCGAAGAACAAGAAACAAGGCCGTGTCCTCGGCCAACCAGTGATGAGCGCCTCGGCCGCGAAGAACAAGAAATAGGGAATGACCATCTACCTTGTCGGGGTTCATTATCTGTAAGGATCGTTGGCGTGCGCTAGCGTCAAGATCACGAAGTTTGCCCACTGTGTACAACGCACTGTGGTGGAAGGAAAAATCTTATGGCTGAAGGAATTACAACCCTCACTAACGACACATTTGACGAGATCATTGGCGCTGCCGATGGTGCCGTCTTGGTTGATTTCTGGGCGGAATGGTGCGGTCCTTGCAAGATGATCGCCCCGGTTCTCGAAGAATTAGCCGGTGAACTTGCCGGTCAGGTCTCGATTGCCAAACTCAACGTCGACGAGGCATCCGACATTGCTCGGCGCTTCGAAGTCATGAGCATTCCAACGCTCTTGATCTTCAAGGACGGCGAGGTTGCCAAACGCCTGGTTGGCGCCAAGCCTAAGGCTGCGATTCTCGAGGATCTCAACGAGTTCTTGGTCTAGCACCTTGGGCGCATGCGCCCTCTAGCTCTAACGTATTCGCCCCCCGCAACAACCCCTGTTCGGGGGTCGTTTGCTGTTACCGTTTGAGTGTTCACTTGCCGACACAAAGGTGTCGCTACAGCTTGGAGGTCACCTGTGTCAACCGATGCGTTACCACTGATCCTCGATGCTAATGGCCCTGCTGTTCATGATCTTCGCTGTCGACTAGGGAACGCTGGATTTTTCACGACCATAGACCCGCCTGCCACCTATGGTCCTGAAACTGAAGCTGCTGTAGTTGCGTTTCAACGCAGTCGCGGCCTTGAGCAGGACGGGTCGTGTGGCCCGCAAACATGGCGGGCTTTAGTTGAGGCCGACCACCACTTCGGTGACCGGACTCTCTATTTTCGCCAACCAATGTTGCGAGGCGACGACGTCTCTGAGTTGCAGCGTCGTTTGGGCTCACTTGGCTTCGATTGTGGCCGGGTTGATGGCATCTTTGGTCATACCACCGAGAATTCAATTGGGGAGTTTCAACGCAATGTCGCGTTAACCGCCGATGGTTTGTGTGGTCGCGATACTTTCGCGGCGCTGGGACGTATTGCTCACCGAACTACACAAACGTCAGTCGGAAACGTACGCGAACGAGAGCGGTTGCGCTCTGCTGCCGATGCTGCGGATACACCCGGAAAAATCATGATCGGCGATTTTGGTAGAAATGCCGACCTAGCCGACACTCTCGCGACCTTTTTGCGTTCCCACGGCATCGATGTCGTGGTAATTACCGATCCAGATGGTTCCAGTCATGCACAAGCTGCCAATGACTTCGACGCTACGGGTTATATCGGTCTGCTCAGCGATGACCCTGAGCGCATGGTGCTTTCGTATTTTCGTACCGAGGGCTTTCAGTCGGTCGGCGGGCATCACCTGGCCCAGGTAATTTCGCTACAAGTTCCCGATGTCTGGTTTGATGTCGTGCACTCCCCCGTCGGCATGCGAACACCAGTTCTACGGGAAACGCGCATGCCGGCCGTTGTTTGCCGATTTGGACCATCACTGACCTCTGTTCCTGATCTGGCTAGATCGCTGGCGACGGCGGTTACTGCGTGGCTAACAAATCCCGTCGAAGGATAGTTACCCACAGGGTTGTCCCCCAGTGTGGGAAAGACTGAAGTTTTACTTAAGGCTTCCAAAAGTCCGCGCGTCAACTTGAGGCTCGCGCGCCAAAACCTTGCTATTTGTGGTCTTTTTTGCCATCAACCATACATAGGTACAGACGTTCTAGATCATCAAGGTCCGCGAATTCCACAACAAGCTTGCCGTGACCAGATCCTATATTTACTTCGACGCGCGTCGCCAGGTGGTCCTCTAACAATTCTTCGAGTTCCAGCAAGGCAGGGGGTTTCAATACCGGTGGTGACTTCTTCGATGATGTAGCGGTAGATTTACCGGCAGAGCCCGTCTGATCAGCTGATTCTTGGCCTTTGATTTGTCGCTCAAGCTCGCGAACGGAGGTTGATTTCGCCACTGCGCTCTTGGCCATACGGACTCGCTCAGCGGCGGACTCGACACCTAATAGAGCACGTCCATGTCCGGCAGAGAGAGCCCCTGAGGCCAGCATGGATTGAACCTCTGGTGGCAACTGAAAGAGCCGGAGCAGGTTTGTTACCGCGGATCGGCTTTTTCCTACCTGTTTCGCCACCTGATCCTGAGTAAGTTCGAACTCATCGATGAGATGCTGGTAAGCCGCTCCTTCTTCCAGTGGATTGAGATCACTGCGGTGAAGGTTCTCCACAACCGCCTGTTCTAGTGAAGATTGATCCGCCGCTTCACGAATTAGGGCCGGGATTGCCGTCAATCCGGCCATCTGCGCTGCTCGCCACCTGCGCTCGCCAGCAATAAGCTCGTACTCGGAGTCACCGAGTGAGCGCACCAAGATTGGTTGCAGCACGCCAATAGCGCTGATGGATGCGGCTAGGGATGCTAGTTCTTCATCGTCGAAGTTCTCGCGTGGTTGCCATCGGTTGGGAGAAATTACCGAAATGGGCAATTCGCGGTACGCCGATCCACCTCCATCCACGACAGCATGCATTTCGTCGGTCTCGCCGGGGATCAATGCCCCTAAACCTCGTCCTAGTCCACTACGCCGGGCCACCAGACACCTCCAAAGCAATTTGACGGTAAGCAATAGCCCCACGAGATGTGGGGTCGAATGTAGTTATCGGTTGACCAAACGAGGGTGCTTCAGAAAGTCGCACTGATCGAGGAACCACTTGACGACATACCTTTTCGCCAAAGTGATTTCGGACCTCATCTGAAACTTGGGCAGAAAGTTTGGTCCTGGCGTCGTACATCACCAGGACAATGGTCGAGACATGCAACTCGGGATTTAGGTTGCTCTTTACCATATGTACATTGCGAATAAGTTGTCCGAGTCCTTCAAGCGCGTAGTACTCACACTGAATCGGTACAAGGACCTCTTTAGCCGCTGCCAATGCATTTACCGTAATGAGGCCTAATGACGGTGGACAATCGATAAGGACGTAGTCGTAGTTATCAAGAACAGAGTCGATGGCAACTTTCAACTTACGCTCACGAGAAAAGGCGGGGACCAACTCGATCTCTGCGCCAGCCAAATCAAGACTAGAGGGCCCAACAAAGAGGTTCTTAACCTCGGTTGACTCGATGACGTCTTCCATCGGCATGTCCCGCAAAATGACGTCATACATCGACGATTCAAGACTGCGGGGGTCAAGGCCTAGGCCTGTGCTGGCATTCGCTTGGGGGTCAAGGTCAACCACCAAGGTGCGGTAGCCGAGATCCGCCAACGAAGCCCCTAAGTTAACGGTTGTGGTCGTCTTACCAACGCCGCCTTTTTGATTGGCGATCGCAATTACTCGTGGCAAAGCGGGGCGGCCATCTACCAACTCTTCTAGTGTTTGGCGAACTACTGGATCAGTAGTATCGAATTCGGGCTTCCGACCCTCGTTCATAGTGAACCTCCAGTTAGCCCATGACGCTAACACTGTTCAATTCATGATGGTGGAACCACCCCGGAGATATTTGGCGGGACGGTGGGGAAGTGGCCATTATTGGGGTCGGGTCGACCCCAACTTTAGTTGATAATCGTTGTTAGAAACTTCATTCCGCTTAGGGTGCGGTGTGGTGTCGCCTTGGTGAGCCAAAGTTATGTTTCACGTGAAACATAGAACCACCTCAATCAGCCTTTACCGTATTATGGGCCGACATATAGTTTCACGTGAAACAACTACCAAATAGGTTTCCGGCGCGGGACACCGACTCGACGGGGAAAGTTCTCGGGGGTCGTTGAAATTTTAGTCGCTGACCAATACAGAGGATCTATTTGAGGGTTTGGGGCTAGCCCTAGAGTAAGTAGCCCTTCTTTGGGCCACCGGGTTTGCTCGCCGGGCGGTTCACTAACCACCAAGGTGCCACCGATGCGCAACAGTGGCGCGGCGCATTCGGCGGTCATTGCTGGTGGTCCAAACCCCCGGGCGGTAACGAGATCAAACTGACCACGAAGATCGCGCCCGGCGTCCTCCGCATCACCCAGCCAACAACGAACCCGATCTATCCACCCAACCCGTGAAATGGTTATATCAAGTCGTGCGACGGACCGTTCTCGTCGCTCAATGAGGGTCCAGTCTGTTGCCGGCATTGTGGCGGCGATGACTAGTGACGGAAGGCCGGCTCCTGGGCCTAGGTCGGCGCATTGGCCAGATGAGATTCCCAGGCCCTTCAGAACAGCGCTATAACCCAAGGCGTGATGAAGGTGATCCTCCAAATCGCGTGGGCCAATGGTTCCGAGAGTTTGACTTCGCTCCAGTTCAGCCACCAGGGCCGGAAATTGCGCCGTCAACTCGTCTACTGAATTGATGTGCATACCAACAGTCTACCGATAGCCCACAACGATGGCCTGATCGCCCGCCGTTCATTAGTTCTGGTGCAAAACAACAAAGGCCCGGCACCCTATAGAGAGTGCCGGGCCTTGATAATCTCGTGCTAGTTAGTAGCGGAGATCTCGATGTAACGTGATGGTTCGCGACCTTCAGATGTAGTAACTACACCTTCAATATCGGTAAGTGCATCATGAATTACCTTGCGGTCCGATGCTGACATTGGCTGCAGAACCTTCTTGTTTCCTGATTCCTTCACGTCGTCAGCTAGACGAACGGCGAACTCAGTAAGGGCCTCGCGACGCTTGGCCCGGTAGGACCCAATGTCGACATGAACGCGGCCTTCAAGGTTTCCGTCGGCTTCTTGTTGTACTGCGGTGCGAGCAATTTCTTGGATCGACTGCAATGTGCCGCCCTTAGGCCCAATCATGAGACCAAGGTCGTCTCCATTTACCTGCACCTCGTACGACGTATCGTCCAACTGCACAGGGACAACCTCGCCTTGGAGTCCAAAGGCATTGGTTAAGCCATCAAGAAAGTCGCGGACAACATCGGCCTGTTCGGCGGCATCCATTACTGGTCCAGTCTTTTCCATGGGTGCTTTCTCCTTGGCCTGTCGGTTACCCGAGGACGCTTTCTGTGATTCTGTGGATTGGCTCCTATTGGAGCCGTTCTTTTTGTTGGCATTATCGCGATTGTTGGCTTTGTTGCCACCGTCGCGGTTAGCCCCATCTTTGGCGTCTTGTTGCTTGTTGTTGCTCTTGTTCGAGCCATTGCCCTTGCCAGTTCGATCATTAGAACCATTGCCTTGGCTGCGGTTTTGGCTCTTGTTGCCACCAGACCGACTATTGCTCTTACCGCGCGTGCGGTTTCGGCCGCGGTCACGACCATCAATCTTTTCGGGTGGGCGAGTGGGCTTCACCCGGGCACGAACCCGTGCTTCGGTCTTACCCATTCCCAGGAAACCCTTTTTAGGTTCCTCAACAACCACAATTTCGGCATCGTTGAAGGCGATTCCCAGGCCATCGAGGGCCCGGTCGCGGGCATCCTGGATGGTTTCTCCGGTAGTTTCTATCCATTCCATATCGTTCTCTCCTTGCTTCTAAACGGGGAAATCCCGCGGTTTCGGACAAACGTGTTGTCCTACGAGTCCCTACTTATCTTTCTTCGGGGTGATCCGTCCGCTGGAATTCTTCGTTGGTTTTACTGGTTTTGTACCGCTTGCCTTGCTCGATTCAGTGGCAGCAGGATCATTGCTGCGACGCTTGCGAGTGGGGCGACTAGTAGGACGACGGGACCCATGGGCGCCGCCTCCCGAACTTGCTCGACCAGAATTAGTCGACGGCTTTTTCTTTTTAGTACTGGTCGTAGGACCAGTACTTTCGGGGACAATGACGGGAATTTCTTCGCCATCCTCGCCGTAGAACTGACGGGTAATGACCGCTTGTTGTCCAACGCGAATGAGGTTGGAGACAACAAAGTACATGACCAATGCGGCCACAAAGTTGAATGAGAACACCGGCAACATGAACGGCATAACCTTCATGATCATGTCCTGGGTGGGATTAGCCGCGGCGGTACTGCTCTTTCTGCGGCCACGAATTTGCCGTTGCTGAACTACTGAGGTAGCCAACACAATGGCAATAAGGAGTAGATACGGCCAGGCTGTACCTATGCCGTCGCTGAGGACGTTACGGGCGGAGCGGGAAAGGTCAATACCAAACGACGGCATGTCGTTGCGTACTTCAAGGGCCTGCCGGAGTTCGGAGCCATCACTCAAATACGCGGGGTTGAAGGTACGAGACGCAAAGTCATCAAGTGGCACCGGTTCAAACCCAACGGCTTGGCCACCCGCAACCTCATTAACACCAGCCACATAACCCGAGGAACCAATGGCCAAGCCGGTCTCGGTAACACGACGAGTAATACCGCGAATTATTTGGTACATCACCAAGAAAATCGGCATCTGCACCAGAATCGGCAGGCAACCACCTAGGGGGTTTACCCCATTGGCCTGATACAACGCCATCATTTCTTGATTGAGCCGCTCGCGGTCGTCCTTGTGCTTGGACTGCAATGCCTTTATCTCAGGTTGCAGGCGTTGCATGGCAATCATGGACTTCGTCTGTTTAAAGGTGAGCGGCGTCACGACGGAGAACACGACGATCGTCAAAAGAATGACGGCTACACCGAAGCGCGATGGCCCGGTCCACGTTTCGTAGAAGAAGGAAAGTAAGGCGGCGAGGAAATCAAACATGAGTTAAGAAGCTCGAGAACTAGCGGGTAGGGGGTGATGCAACAAGGTGGTTAGAAACCTCGTGTGAGTGGTTAGGTGGGACGGGATCAAGACCGTGGGTTCCCCATGGATTACACCGGCCAATGCGTCGGGCGGTGAGCCATGATCCCTTTACTGCACCGTGCTCAGCGAGAGCCTCGCGGCCGTAGACCGAGCAAGATGGTATGTGTCTACAAGGGGAGTTATAGCCGCCGCGCACGTACTGATATCCGGCGATGGCTTTGTCAAAGATCCAGGCCAGCGGGGTCATGATGCGGAATCCAAACGGGCCGCCACTTTGGCTAGCGCTCGGTCGAGAACGACAGCGATTTCGTCGGAGTTGGCGGAAACAGGGTGGCGAATCTTCATGAGATAGTCGCCTGGCAAGAAGCTATTGTCTGCGGCACGAACCTCGAGGAGGGGTGCGAGTTGCCGGCGCAACCGATTGCGCGTAACAGCAGAGCCGACCCCGCGGGTAAGTGCGTAGGCGACTCGATAGTGGCCGGGTTGTTCCGGCGGGAGGTAAGAGATGCCAAGCCAGTCATGCCGAGTACGAATCGCTTCGGTCCTAAAGCGCTGATGCGTGGTCCGATCACTGATTCGAGTTATTAGGCGGACAGCTTTGCCCTTCCCTTGCGGCGACGATTCTTCAAGATAGCGCGGCCTGCTTTTGTGGACATGCGGGCGCGGAAGCCATGTTTCGTCGAGCGGCGACGAACGTTTGGCTGGTAGGTACGTTTCATGATTTTGCCCCAGTAGGAGGAGAGAGAAGAGGAACTAGCTGCGGTGCTGTGGGAAAGAGGGTCCCGTTGTCGTGACAGCACTGCGACAGGTGATCAGGTGAAAAGAATTCACATGATCACAAGGTGTCGAACCCACGTTGGTTCGCGCAGAACAGTAAAACGCTAGGCGCGAACTCGGCGCGCGCCAACCTCTAACCGCTTCTCATCTCAAAACCATTGATATTACAGGGTTGTAACTTGTTTCTACTAGGCAATTACTGCCAATCGGACTCGCATTGCCAACAAGTCCCTGCTAGGTTGCGGGATCCACGTTACAAGTCGAACGTGAAATGAACTAAATACCTTGCAATAGCAATGGTTTGCAGCATTTTACGAGGAGAAGCATGACCGCCAGTTTTCAGGTTATCCACATATGTGGATTTTACTGTGGATACGCGCGCTGCTCCGATTTTGGCGATTCGCTACTGAAATTGCGGCGTGATGCCTGACATTAATGACCTCTGGGCTGGTTGCGCTGATTTTGTAAAAGGTGAGGTCAGTGACGGTGTTTGGCAGTCAACTTTTAGCAATGCCCAGCCTGTAGCCATCATCGACGGCACATTGGTAATCTCTGTTCCCAGCGTCTTTGCTAAGGAGCGCATCGAAGGCCGCTATGTGAACCTGATTCAAGAAGGTCTGCAACAAGATGGGCTCCAGGATCCTGACGAAATTATCACAAATGTGGTTATTGACGTACAACTAGCCAGCGTTGCGGACGCGGCGCATGAAGACCTCGCGCTGGTTCAACCGAACATAGAAACCCCCGTGAAGCCCGAACCAGCCGCCTCGGTCGAAATTGGTCCGGGTTCACTGAACCCCAAGTACACATTCGAAACCTTTGTGACCGGCCAATCCAATCGCTTTGCGCAAGCTGCTTCGCTCGCTGTGGCGGAAACCCCCGCCAAGTCGTACAACCCATTATTTATATATGGCGACGCCGGACTCGGAAAAACACACCTATTGCAGGCTATTGGCCACTACGTTCACGAGAATTACCCCAACTACAAAGTGCAATACGTTTCAACCGAAACGTTCATGAACGAATTCGTCGATGCTATCCGTACCAACAATCGCACTGAATTCAAGCGCAAATACCGTGACATCGACGTCCTGCTTGTCGACGACATTCAATTCATGGAAGGCAAAGAAGGCCTCCAAGAAGAGTTTTTTCATACGTTTAACACTTTGCATCAAGCGAACCGCCAAGTCGTATTGTCCTCAGACCGTCCCCCCGACGCTATTTCCACCCTCGAGGACCGCCTGCGTAGCCGATTCAAGATGGGGCTTATAACCGACATTCAACCGCCCGACCTCGAGACCCGGTTGGCAATTCTCCGCAAAAAGGCTGACAACACTGGTGTTGTTGTTCCTGCCTCGGTTCTTGAATTCATTGCAACTCATCTCACGGCAAATATTCGCGAACTTGAAGGGGCCCTTATTCGCGTTTGTGCTTACGCCAGTCTCACCAATAAGCCACTAAATGCCGAGTTGGCCCAAGACGTCCTTCGCGACATCGTCAACGCCAACGAACCAATCGAAATAACCGTAGACCTCATTCTCGACGCCACGTGCAAAAAATATCGGTTCGACCTCGAAGAACTTATTGGTGGGCGTCGTCATCGTCCCCTCGTCACCGCTCGCCAAGTAGCGATGTACGTCACTCGCGAGCTAACCGACCTTAGCTATCCAGCGATTGCACGATCATTTGGTGGTCGTGATCACACCACCGTTATCCATGCCGTAGACAAGATCGGCAAGCAGATGGCTGAACGCCGTCAGATCTTTGATCAAGTCAACGAACTGATCACCGCCCTTAAGAATGGCGATGTTTGATGACTAAATTCCTTGCAATCACAAGGGCTGGGGCACTTGTCCCCAATTTTGTCCAAATCCCATGTGGGGGAGAGCGCAAATCCTGTGTGCAAAGCCCACTACTCCACACCATCTCACTATGGCCGTCACTGGCCTGTGAATATGGTGTAATGTCATCCACATGAATGTATGCCCGCTGACCAGCGGGTTTTCCTTTTATCCACAGATCCACAGCCCTACTACTACCACTAGGGTTAATAAGAAAGTTGAGGTCTAGTAGCTGTGAAGTTTCGCTGCGAACGTGACGCCTTATCTGAAGCACTAGCAACCGCTGGTCGTGCCGTGTCTAGTCGGGGTGGTTCTCTGCCTGTATTGGCCGGACTTCGTCTCGAGTTACAAGGCGATGCATTGTCCATTACGGGCAGTGATCTTGATCTCACCATCAACGTGCAACTAGACGTTGCAGGTACAGACGACGGAGTCATCGTTATCCCGTCCAAATTAGTGTCCGACGTTGTTCGCTCTCTCAGTTCGGGAGCTGTAGAGCTCGAAGTGCAAGATAGCGATGCCCATATTTCTGGTGGCCGATCCGATTTCACACTGCGGACGATTCCTGCCGAGGAGTTTCCCAAAGTTACTCCTGTCGATGGTGACGGTGTCACGCTTGAGGTGGGCGAATTTGCCTTGGCGCTCAAACAAGTTGTTTCTGCCGCCAGCACCGATGACTCGCGACCAATTCTTACCGGTGTTTTGATGACAACCGAAGGAGCTGGTCTTCGACTCGTAGCTACTGATTCGTACCGTCTGTCGGTTCGTGACCTACCAGGAACATCAATACTTGACGATGACCAAGAAGTCCTCGTTCCCTCGAGAGCACTTGGCGAACTTTCACGTGTTCTTGGTGACAAAGAAACCGTCACGATCACCTTGGGGGAGCGCGAAGCATCTTTCTCCAGCGGAAACGTGACGTTAACCACGCGTCTCATCGAAGGCGTGTTTCCTAACTACCGCGGCCTAATTCCAAGCGACCACCCCAACAACCTCGTTGTTAATCGAAGCGAACTTCTCGATGCCGTGCGCCGAGTACGGCTTCTGGCCCAAGAATCCACGCCGCTGCGATTGGCGATGTCCGCCGACGGCGTTGAACTGATTGCGGTAACCCAAGACGTTGGTGAAGCGCACGAATCACTCGAAGCAAATTATGAGGGAGACGACCTTACGGTTGCCTTCAATCCCGAATACTTACTCAACGGCGTTGACGTGGCACCGGGTGAGGAAATTCGGCTCGAAACAGTTGATGCACTCAAGCCCGCAGTTTTACGAGTTGTCGGAGATGAAGACTTTTTGTATCTCTTGATGCCCGTACGAGTTTCGTAATACCTGTTGAAATTTCGATGAACGAGAGGTCTTATGCAGGTTGAACGCCTGTGGTTACGCAACTTTCGTAACTATGACGAATTGGCGTTAGAGCTTTCGCCTGGACTCATTACGGTGACTGGTGCGAATGGGCTTGGGAAAACCAATCTGTTGGAAGCTATTGGCTACCTGGCAACCCTGCAGTCCTTCCGAACCGCCCCAGCAGACGTCATAATTCAGACGACGCACGACCAAGGGGTCGTTCGCGGGGTCATCAACCGTGAGGGTCGCGAGCTACTGATCGAGTGTGAACTTGCTCGGTCGGGGCGTGGGCGAGTCATGCTCAATCGACAAAAGTTGGTCCGCCGGCGAGACCTCATTGGCACAGTTTTGGTTTCGGTATTCACCCCTGACGATCTAGATCTGATTAAAGGATCACCTTCCGGACGACGAAATGTTCTTGATGATCTTGTTGTGGCCCGGCAACGGTCTAACGACAAGATTCGTACGGATATGGACAAAGTACTGCGGCAACGAAACGCACTTCTGAAGGGCCTTGGTGGGGGCAAGCGCATGGATGAGGCGGCCGGGTCAACTCTCGATGTTTGGGATGCCAAATTATCTGAGCTTGGTGATCGCTGGGCAGATCTTCGTAGCGAGACGGTGGCAGCGTTGCTTCCGGAATTGGTACTTTCTCATGAGAGGTTGAGTGGTTCAACGGAGACTGTGACCTGCGAATATAGACCAATATGGCGCGATGGTGGCTTGGCCAACGCTTTAGCAGAAGCACGCTCAAACGACATCCGTCGTGGCGTAACGACAGTGGGTCCTCATCGAGACGACCTCCACATTGGCCTGGCGGGAATGCCGTCACGCACCCATGCTTCACAAGGTGAGCAACGCACATTGGCACTGTCGCTTCGATTAGCAGCGCACCGTCATCTGGCTGAGCTTCATGAGAGCAGCCCGATCTTATTGCTCGATGATGTCTTCAGCGAACTGGACCCATCTCGTTGTGCCGCACTTGTCCAAGCACTGCCACCCGGTCAGGTGTTTGTTTCCACGGCCGGACCACTTCCTCCAGAAACGCAGCCCGATCAGCGGCTTGGTTTTGTCGATGGGTTGTTGTCCGCGCAGTGATCGCGGCAAACCTAACTACGTTATGACTAAGGTGATTTGATGGCCTGGAAACCCCTTCCGACAGGTAGTGCTACCCAACTTCAACCGCTTGGAATAGCGCTGGACAAATTGGCTCGTTCCTTGGGGATTCCTTCCGCGGATGCCATGACGCAAATCTTCAACGAGTGGCCTGATTTGGTGGGGGGAGACGTGGCAACCAACACCCAACCTCGTTCGCTCGATAACGGGGTGTTGACCATTGCGGTTCTTGATCCGGCCTGGAGTACACAAATCAAACTGTTAGAAGCCGATTTGCTGCACAAAATAGCGGACGTAATCGGTCCGGATGTCGTTCTAAAACTCCGGGCTCGGGTTGAGACGTAGACCAATTTGTAGCTCTGGGACCAGCGATTTACCGGACAAAAATAGGCAAAACAATAGGTAAAACGCCAATATTTTGTCTCGGGGTTGAATCAGGGGTCCTTGTAAGCCTTTTTAAGCCCCGAAAAAACTTATCCCTAGGGGGACTCCGAGGGAAGGGTGTCACACCCCAGGTGGTACACTGGAGTCATCGTGAATCTGGGGCCAACAAGAAATTATCTGCTTTCTTACCGGTCCACCGAAATCGCCCGCCACACATCATTTGAAAGCGCCCACTATGGCTGATTCTGACGCGTCCACCTCTACCGAACCCTCTTATGATGCCGACGACATTCAGGTCCTCGAAGGACTAGAAGCGGTACGCAAACGCCCCGGGATGTACATCGGGTCAACAGGACCGTCGGGTCTCCATCACCTGGTTTACGAAGTGGTGGACAATGCGGTTGACGAAGCAATGGCTGGGTACTGCGACAAGATCGAGATCACCATTCTCGAAGATGGTGCTTGCCAGGTAACCGATAATGGTCGTGGCATCCCTGTAGGCAAGCATGCAAAATACGATCTGACGGCAGCCGAAGTTGTCCTTACGATCTTGCATGCCGGCGGTAAGTTCGGCGGCTCTGGGTACAAAGTCTCTGGTGGGCTCCATGGCGTGGGTGTATCCGTGGTGAATGCGCTGAGCACCAAGGTCGAAGTCGAGATTGACCGAGACGGCTCGCGGCATTTCATGTCGTTCCGAGATGGCGGCAACCTTCACGACAACCTGGCAATTTCTGGTCCGGCATCTGGCACCGGAACCACCGTCCGTTTCTGGCCCGATCCAATCATCTTCAAAGAAGGCACCGAATTTCGCGCCGCCACCTTATTTGAGCGATTCCAGATGATGGCGTTTCTCAACAAGGGCCTCGAACTCACCATCACCGACCTGCGGCCAGATAAAGACCACGACGCTGTTAGCTACAGATATGACGGTGGCATTATCGACTACGTCCGCCACGTGAACGCTTCCAAAGAAGCACTGTTCTCCAAGGTCGGTTACATCGAAGCCGGCGACGACGAAGGCGAATGCGAACTGGCCTTCCAGTGGAACACGGGCTACAACGCCGATGGCATCCATAGCTTCGCCAACGGCATCGCGACAATCGAAGGCGGCATGCACGAACAAGGCTTCCGCACCGCCCTTACCCGTGTCCTTAACAACTACGCCCGCGACAAAAATATTTTGAAAGAAAAAGAAGAGAACCTTCAAGGCGAAGACATACGCGAAGGCTTAACGGCCATTATTTCAGTACGCCTCCAAGATCCCCAGTTCGAAGGTCAAACCAAGGGCAAGCTTGGCAACGTCTCTATTCGGTCGCTGGTCGAAAAGGCCACTAATGATCACCTGAGGGTGTGGCTCGAAGAGAACCCGTCCGAAGGCAAACGCATTGTCCAAAAAGCGGTGCAATCGGCCCGCGCTCGCATGGCAGCACGTTCCGCACGCGACGCAACACGACGCAAGTCCGCCCTCGATGGTGCTGGCTTGCCCGGAAAACTAGCCGACTGTGCGTCCAAGGAGCCCCGCGAATCAGAGATCTACATCGTGGAGGGAAACTCCGCTGGTGGTTCTGCTAAAGAAGCTCGCGATCCGCGCACCATGGCAATTTTGCCTATCAGGGGCAAGATTCTTAACGTCGAACGAGCTCGCATCGACAAGATGCTGCGTAATACCGAAGTCACCGCTCTTATCCAGGCCATTGGTGCTGGATTAGGCGAAGAATTTGACATCGACAAAGCGCGCTATCACAAGATCGTGATTCTGTGCGACGCCGATGTCGACGGCAGCCACATTAGGACCTTGTTGCTCACTTTCTTCTTCCGCCAAATGCGCGAACTCGTAGAGGCGGGCTTCATTTACATTGCGCAACCGCCGTTGTACTCCACCGAAATCAACAAGCAAAAGATCTATCTCAAAGACGATGCCGCCAAGGCCGTGTTCGAGGCCGATAACCCCAAGCACAACAACGATTACGGACGCTTGAAAGGCCTAGGCGAAATGGATGCCGAAGAACTTTGGGATACCACCATGGATCCGTCTAAACGAACGCTTTTACAGGTCACGGTCGAACAAGCTGTTCTGGCCGACGAGGTCTTCGCCACATTGATGGGCGAGGACGTCGAACGACGTAAGCATTTCATTCAAACCAACGCCGCCGATGTGCGGTTCCTGGACATTTAGAAAGGATTGATCATGGCAGACAACAACATCCCAGACAATCCCGAAGACGCAATAGACAGCAGTGGCTCCATCGAGGTCATCGAAATTCAGACCGAGATGGAGCAATCGTTCCTCGAATATGCGATGTCCGTCATTGTCTCGCGTGCCCTCCCTGATGCTCGCGATGGTCTCAAGCCGGTACATCGTCGCATCTTGTGGTCCATGCACGATCAAGGTCACCGCCCCGATCGCAGTCATGTCAAGTGCGCCACGGTGGTCGGCGACGTCATGGGTAAGTATCACCCGCACGGCGATACCGCTATCTACGACGCACTTGTGCGTTTAGGTCAAAAGTTTTCGCTACGGCACCCAATGATCGATCCCCACGGAAACTTCGGTTCACCGTCGGATCCTCCTGCTGCTATGCGCTACACCGAGTGTCGTCTGGCGCCGTTAGCCATGCACATGCTCGATGGCATCGACGAGGACACGGTCGACTTTGGTGACAACTTCGATGGTTCCCGCGAAGAACCCGATGCCTTGCCGTCACGATTCCCAAATCTGCTGGTCAGCGGTGGTCAGGGCATTGCCGTCGGTATGGCTACCAACATTCCACCGCACAACCTGGGCGAGATAATTGACGCCACTTTGCATCTTCTCGACAACCCTCATGCCACACCCGACGACCTCATGGAGTTCGTAACCGGGCCCGACTTTCCAACGGGCGGCAAGATCCTGGGCCGAGCAGGAATCAAGGACGTCTATCGCACCGGCCGTGGATCAATTCGCATGCGGGCCGACGCCGAGATAATCGAAGCCGACGGAAATGGCCCCGATCAAATTGTCATTACTGCCATTCCGTACCAGACCAATGTCGATTCGATTGCCCAAAAAGCCGCCGAGCTTGTTGATCGCGGCGACCTCGATGGCATCCGGGCCATTCGCAACGAATCCGCTAAGGGCAAGACTCGCCTAGTGTTCGACCTTAAACGCGATGCGCCCGGCTTGGTAATTCTCAACAATCTGTTCAAGTACACCCCCTTGCAAACCACTTTCTCGGCCAACATGGTCGCACTGGTGGACGGCATTCCCCGCACACTTAATCTGCGCGACGCTCTGGTTGCCTATGTCGATCATCAAGTCGATGTACTCACCCGTCGTACCCAGTTCCGTCTCGATAAGAAGAACGCTCGAGCTCATATTGTCGAGGGACTACTCAAAGCCCTCGACATTCTTGACGAAGTCATTTCACTCATTCGGTCATCGGACGATCGATCCGATGCACGCACCGGTCTTATGGCCGACGGGTTCGAGTTCAGTGAGATCCAAGCCAATCACATTCTCGACCTCCCCCTTGGTCGACTCACGCGTCTAGGGCGCTCGGACCTCGAAGCCGAGATGACCGAACTTCAAGAAGCCATTGTGTACCTCGAAAGCCTTCTGGCTGATGATGGCAAGCTTCGCAGCGTCATCAAGGTGGAAATGGGCGAGATTCGTGAAAAGTTTGCCACACCACGTCTCAGCATTATCACCCATGACCCAGGATCACTCGATATCGAAGATCTGATCGACGATGAAGAACTCATCTTTAGTCTCAGTTCCAACGGCTACGTCAAGACCGTTTCGCCTCTTGAGTTTCGTTCCCAAGCACGCGGAGGGCGCGGTGTGGCAGGAGCGAATCTGCGTGACGGTGACTACATCGTGCAGTTGATGCACACCACAGCGCATGCCTATTTGTTGTTCTTCACCAATCGCGGCAAGGTTTACCGCCTTAAAGCCCATCAAATTCCTATGACCAGTCGCACGGCGCGCGGCACGGCCATCGTGAATCTTTTGCAATTCGAAGCCGATGAAAGAGTCGCGGCGGTTATTGATACCCGAGATTATGAGACGCAGCGGTACTTGTTCTTTGCGACGTTGCACGGCCGGGTGAAGAAGACGCTGTTCAACGAATATGACAAATCACGAAGCGGCGGATTCATCGCTCTCAAGCTCAACGATGGCGACGAACTTGTTTCGGTTATGCCCATAAACGACGGCGACAAAATCTTGTTGTCCTCACGAGCAGGGCAAACCATTTGCTTCGGCGGGGATGTGGTCCGTCCCATGGGTCGTTCCGCCGCTGGTGTCCGCGGTATGAAGTTCCGAGAAAACGACACGCTAGTAGCAGCGGCTGTAGCCGAACCGGGTACTTCGCTACTGCACATCACTCGGTCGGGATTCGGCAAGCGGACCCCTGTTGAGGATTATCCCACCAAGGGCCGCGGCGGCCTAGGTGTCCGTGGCATCAAGCTGGGTGGTACTCGTAAAGAGGTCGCCGGTGCGCTGGTTGTCGCTGACGACTCGGAAGTTTTCCTCATTGCATCGTCGGGCACCGTAATTCGGATGAAAGTTGCGGACATTTCTACCCAAGGCCGAGCGGCAACCGGGGTGAACATCATGAGCCTGGACGATGGTGCCCATGTCGCATCACTTGCACCCGTCACAATGGAAGACCAAGATGATACCGACGATGAGCTAGCCGAAATCGTTGATGGTGACCCTGATGTCGGCGACATTGCATTGACCGAATAGATCTTCGGTTTTTGATCGCTCACTTCCCCTAATAAATTTCCCCACCAATTGAGCGCCACAAAGGGCGCGTCAACCAACAGGGGACCACTATGAACGATGGGAAATGGTCAATAGGCCACCATCAAGACACCAACGTTTGCCGCGAACGCGGTCAAGCTCTACCGCTCCTTGGAATCGTTATGGCCCTCGCCATGGTCACCATGATGAGTTTGGTGACGCTTGCTAACCAAGCAACCGAACTAGCAGTTTCTCAAAGCGCGGCGGACGCAGTCGCCTTGGCCATGGTGGCCGACGATGGCGATGTTGGGCGGCAAGTAGCGGAAGCAAACAATGCAACTATTGAGTTAATAACTACGAGCGGCACCACTAGAGCTGTGGAGGTGCGAGTTGGCCCTACAACCCGGACGGCCGCGGCTCAAGGAAACCAACCCGACAATGCCGGACTTGCCCCCGCTATGGCCGCGGCAATAGCTACAACCGAAGATCGGCTGGGGTACAGCCTGGCGGTTGCATCGGGCTTTAGGAGTTTTGCAGAGCAAACCTGGATGTGGGAGCACCGCGACAGTAACCCTCATCCCGTTGCTCAACCAGGAACAAGCCGTCACGAGGCCGGTTTGGCCATCGATATTTCCGGCTCTCAGGCAGAACAAATAGCGGCACTAAACGGGATCACCGGGCTATGCCGTCCATTGCCGGTGCTTGATCCCGTACACTTTGAACTGTGCCCCAGGAGTTAGAACCGCGAACCGAAACTGTGTCCACAGTTGACGGCCACGAGAAGACCGCAGATTCTGGTCCCGTTGAAGCCGTCGAGATTATTTCGCCCGGTGATTCAGTTTTCGATACGCCCGCTGTTGCTGATGCTGACATTGCACCAATTGATGAGCCAGCCACACTTGCTCCGGTTGATCCCGAACCAGTAAAGAAACGCACTTTGCTTGCCTCTGATCTTCCCGGACGCGAGCGTCGTCGTCGAGTTCGACTGCAAGCTCGTCGAGTTCGACGCATTGTGAGACACATCGAACCATGGTCGGTGCTGAAGATATCCACGATCTTCTTTCTGTGTATGTGGGTGATCTTTATGATCGCCGGCGTGATGATGTGGGGAGCAGCTGCCCAGGCAGGAATCATCGAAAAGGTCGAGAATTTCGTCACCGAACTGTTTGCCCTGGACGACTTCGTAATTAACGCCGACCTCATCTTCCGCAAGGTGGCGTTACTTGG
>Ga0307986_10001017_pt1 | contig 20770 bp, 16 predicted proteins | sample EllFjometageno82_FD_203170 | JGI IMG/M metagenome (GOLD analysis project Ga0307986, IMG submission 203170) | Marine microbial communities from Ellis Fjord, Antarctic Ocean - #82 | ecosystem: Environmental > Aquatic > Marine > Unclassified | place: Southern Ocean | collected 2014-10-09
GACCTTGAATTACATCAGAAAAACCTGGGTAATTTTCTACATCAGTTGTTGTAGTTAATTGTCCACCAGGTTCAGAGCCATATACTAAAACAGGGCTTAGCATAGCTCTCGCCGCATAAACAGCAGCCGTGTATCCTGCGGGACCTGATCCAATTATTAACACTTTTGTGTGTTTTGTTGCAATATCATTCATACAAAAGTTATATAAGGATAAATGACAAAATTAAAAGGGATATTATTGTCCGAGGGCATGCATGGCATGATCAGTCAAGTAGAGGGTTTAGCTAAAGCTTTAAATTTAGATTTTATACACGAGAAGATTGAACTTAATAGTTTTTGGAGATTATTTCCACCAAAGTTAACACCCATTAAAAGCTTTGTTTTTAAAAATAAAATTAATAGTCAATTTAATATTGTTATTTCTTGTGGAAGAAAAAGTGTGATTCCATCAATTTATTTAAAAAGGAAGTTTAAAAATAAAGTTATTAATATTCATATTCAAGAACCCAAAGTATCGTTAGATAATTTTGATTTTGTGGTTGCTCCTGAGCATGATGGCCTAAAAGGAAGTAATGTGCTAACAAGTAAAGGTGCGGTTCATTATTTAACCAACAGTGAATTAGATGAAAATGAAAATTACTTAAAATCTAGAATTAGAGCTGATAAGAAAATTGTTACCTTAATATTAGGAGGACCAACTAGATATTATGATTATAGCAATCAAGTTATAGATAGTATTTTTTCTAAGATTGAAAAAAATTTTTTAAAAAATAATTATCAATTAGTTATTATTCCCTCAATGAGAACTCCTCAGAATATAATTGAAAAAGCCAAGAGCTATTTTGATAAGGATCAGATTGTTATCCCTAATGTTGATAAAAAAGCTTATCTTTCTTCATTAAAGATATCAGATCATATCATTATTACTTGTGATTCTACTTCAATGATCTCAGAAGCTGCAATTACTGGAAAGCCAATTTATGTAGCCCAAATGCCACCAATTAAAAATAACCATAGATTTAAAAGTTTTTTTAATTTATTTGAGTCTCTAAATATAATAAAACCATTAAATAATTCAGTTGAAAACTGGACTTATGCAAAATTAAATGAAACCAATAAAATAGCGAACCAAATAAAAGAAAAAATAAAACAGCATGACTTTTCTTAATTCCATTTTAAATAACTCCAAGGAACACAACGACCCCTTTAAACACTGGGAATACAATGATGCTTTAGCTAATGGGGCAATTGAGGAAATTATCAAAGCAGATATACCGGATGTTAGCAAAAATAATTTAACTTATGATGGTACAAGAGCAATTGATGGTGGCGCAGCAGAATTTAGAGAAGGTATTGCATCTGGTGGACAGGCAATTAAATTTAGATGTTTTGTTACTAAGGAAAATGCAGAAGAATTTCCAAATTTAGTTAAATTTATTAATGAATTACAATCAAAAGAAACTCATACAAATATTTCTAAGATGATTAATAAAGATTTATCCAATTCATATGTAAGAGTTGAGGTCATTTGTGATAGAGAGGGTTTTTGGCTAAAACCTCACTGTGATATTAAAGAAAAATTATTATCAGGTTTAATATTTGTTAATAATGCAAATGAGTCTGAGAGCCTAGGTACTGATTTTTATAATGAAAAATTAGAAAAAGTTAAGACTGTTCCCTATAAAAATAACTATGGATACTTATTTTCAAGTGGCCCAAATACCTGGCATGGGATGGAAAAAAAAGAGATCATTAAAGAAAGACGCTGTTTACAGGTTAATTATGTCTCTTTCCCTACTGACTGGAAGGTTGAGTAGTATTAAAATTATAAAGACTTGTATCTATCAGTAACTATAGGGCGTACATTGAGTTTTTTTAGATACTGCCAAATAATTTTATACCTCATCATTACTTAGGCAATAATTTTTTAGAAAACAACTTTAGTAAAAGAGTTCATCATTCATGCGCTTATGCGTGGGATATGTATTGGAATTATTATGATTATAAAAGATATAACAAAACAGGAAATTCCAGGAATAGGTAATATTTTACCTTTAAAAAAAAATAATATTATTCCAATAAAAATTAATAAAACGATAGAAATAGTTGTTGTTCCTAACTTAGGAGAGGTAAATTCTCATCAAGATAATGTTGGAATTATCCTGGAAGAAAAAAAAATTCAAAAAATTTTATCCAAACGATATAAAAATGTTTTAATCACCGAAATTAACTCTAAAGAAGATCTAGAGCAGTTAGTTAAAAGAAAGCCCAATTTAGTTTTCTCTGGTGTTAAGTATTTTTTTTTTAATAATAGGAATATATGGTTAAATGATTATCTGGAAATGTTTGCAATTCCATATATTGCCTCAAGCAAGACAGCCCTTGATAATGAAAGTGATAAAAATAGAGCAAAAAAAATTATGCAGAAAAATAATATTAGAACTGCAGATTTTTTTATTACCAATCCAGGTGAATATTTAAAAGAGTCTTCAATCCCAATAAAGTTTCCTCTTTTTATAAAGCCAGTAACTGGTGGAGATAGCAGGGGTATAGATAAAAATTCCCTAGTATTCAATTTTGAAGAATTTACAGCAAAAGTATTGGATATTAAGATAAAGCAAAACTCACCTTCGTTAGTTGAAACATATTTAGCTGGAAAAGAATATAGTGTGGGCATTTTTGAAGATAGTATTGATGGAAGCTTAAGGGCTATGCCTATAGAAATTATTGTTAAAAAAAATATAGAAGGTCACTGTATTCTTGATTTTGATGTTAAGAAAAATGATGAAGAAGAGGTAATTTTAGTAACTGACACTAAAATTTTTGATAAACTTTCTGAATTAGCAAAATATTCTTTCACAGCTTTAGGTGGAAAATCTTTAGGTAGAATTGATATTAAAATGGACCATTTGGGTGATCCTCATTTTATAGAAGCAAACTTAATGCCAGGCCTTCGAAAAGGCTACTTCTATAGATCTTGTGTACTAAATCTTAATATGAGTTACGAAGATATGATATTTAGTATTGCAAACACTGGCTTGTCTTCACATTAATTTTTTTATTTAATTTAATGAATAATACCAAAGATCTTAATAAAAAAATTAAACTTAACTTTAAGCTATTGATTAAAAAATAAATCCTACAACGTTGGAATAGTTACATTTGTAATCAAATATCTTGAAGAGCAGTTACTTCTAATTTTTTAGTTTTAAGTGATTTGATAGCCTGTAAACATGCTTGAGCAGTTGACATGTTGGTGCAATAAGGAACTTTATTTTTAAGAGTAGCTCTTCTAAGTGCAATTGCATCATTTAGTCTGTGTTCGGTATTTCCTCCACCAGTATTAATAACTAATCCAATTTTTTTAGAGTCTAAAACATCAGCAATATGTGGAGATCCACTACTTACTTTATTAATAATTCTGCACTTAATTTTATACTTTCTAAAATATTCTGCAGTCCCCTTCGTTGCGCATAATGTGAAGTTTAATTTAACTAACTCTTTTGCTAGATCTATTCCCTCATCTTTATGAGAATCCTTTAGCGATACGAATGCAAGTCCTTGCTTTGGTAATGAGTTTGCTGCACCAATTTGACTTTTGGCAAATGCCATACCAAAATCTTTATCAAATCCCATCACTTCACCAGTTGATTTCATTTCAGGGCCTAAAAGCAAATCACTGTTTGGAAATTTATTGAAGGGGAATACAGCTTCTTTAACAGCGTACATACCTTTAGAATTATCTTTTAGATTAAATTTAGATAACTTTTCACCAGCCATTACTCTTGAGGCAATTTTAGCTAGGGGAAGGCCTTTTGCTTTTGAAACAAATGGAACCGTTCTACTTGCCCTAGGATTTACTTCGATCACATAAATTTCATCTTTTTTAATTGCAAATTGAACATTCATAAAACCTTTAACTTTTAAGGCTAAGGCTAATTTTTTAGTTTGGTTTTCTATTTCTCTAATCAAATATGGCTTAATTGATATAGGAGGTAAACAGCAGGCTGAGTCACCTGAGTGAATTCCAGCTTCTTCTATATGCTGCATAATACCAGCTACATGTACTTGCTTCCCATCAGATATCGCATCCACATCTACTTCCATTGCATGATCAATAAATTTATCAATTAGAATTGGGTTTTTTTCAGCAGCCTTAAATGCCTCTTCTACAAATTTTTTAAGCTGACTTTTTTCATAAACAATTTCCATTGCTCTACCACCCAAAACATAAGAGGGCCTAACCATTAATGGTAAACCAATTCTTTCTGCGATTTTGATTGCTTGCTTAAATGTTTTAGCAATTCCACTTTCAGCTTGTTTTAATTTTAATTTAGTGAGAAGATTTCTAAATTGATCTCTGTCTTCCGCTAAATCAATTGATGTGTATTGTGTTCCTAAAATCGGAAGCATGTTATTATGCAAAAATTTAGCAAGTTTAATTGGGGTTTGACCACCAAATTGAGTAATCACACCAATTAGGTTTCCTTTTTCTTTTTCTTTTTTAATTATATTAAATACATACTCTTCTTTTAAGGGCTCAAAATATAATCGATCACTTGTATCATAATCTGTTGAAACTGTTTCAGGATTACAATTCACCATAATAGTTTCAAAACCTGCTTCCTTTAATGAAAAACTTGCCTGACAACAGCAGTAATCAAATTCTATTCCTTGACCAATTCTGTTCGGCCCACCCCCTAAAATGATAATTTTTTTTTTAGTAGATGGCTCTGCTTCACACTCAGAGTTAGTTGAGAAATTTCGCTGATATGTTGAGTACATATAAGGAGTGAATGATTTAAACTCAGCGGCACAAGTATCTACTTTTTTAAATACTGGTAATATTTGAAGGGCTGTTCTTTTTCTTCTAACAGTATCTTCAGATGTGTTAGTTAACTCTGATAGTTTTTTATCAGAAAAACCAATTGATTTTATTCGATTAAATTCATTGAAATCTTTAGGTAATCCTTTATTTTTTATCTTTGCTTCATTGTCAACAATTTCTTTAATTTGCTCTAAAAACCACGGATCAATTTTAGATAAAGCAAATATTTTTTTTAAATTAATTTTTTTTCTAATGGCTTCAGCAACAAGTAGAATTTTATTTGGAATACTTTCTTTAAGTTTCTTTTCAATTTGTTTTTTATTAAGATCAAATATTCTATCTAATCCTGAAAAACCTGTTTCAAGTGAAACTAGTGCTTTTTGAAGAGACTCTTTAAAGTTTCTACCAATTGCCATTGCCTCCCCAACAGACTTCATTGAAGTTCCTAAAATTGCTGGAGAAGTTGAAAATTTTTCAAAAGTAAATCTTGGAATTTTGGTCACCACATAATCAATACTTGGTTCAAAAGAAGCGGGTGTTACTTTTGTAATTTCATTTTTTAATTCATCTAAAGTGTAGCCAACAGCTAGCTTTGCAGCAACTTTTGCAATCGGAAATCCGGTTGCTTTTGATGCTAGAGCAGACGACCTTGATACTCTTGGGTTCATTTCAATTACAACCATTCGGCCATTTTTAGGATTGACTGCAAACTGAACATTTGATCCGCCAGTCTCAACTCCAATTTTTCTAAGACATGCTATTGAAGCGTTTCTCATCACTTGATATTCCTTATCAGTTAGAGTAAGTGCGGGGGCAACAGTAACAGAGTCTCCGGTGTGTATTCCCATTGGATCAATATTTTCAATAGAACAGATGATAATACAATTATCTTTTTTATCTCTTACAACTTCCATTTCAAATTCTTTCCATCCCTCCAGAGACTCTTCAACTAATACTTGGCTAACAGGAGACTCGTGCAATCCACTTTTAATAATTTTTAAGTAATCTTTTTTATTTTTAACAATTCCACCTCCAAGACCTCCAAGGGTAAAAGCTGGCCTGATGATTGCAGGTAAGCCAATTTGTTTTAAAACCTTAGATGCCTGTTTGATATTATTTACAATTTTTGATTTAGGAAGATCCAAACCAATATCGATCATGTTCTTTCTGAATTTCTTTCTATCTTCTGCATTTGAAATTGCTTTCGAGTTTGCACCGATTAGTTCTATTTTGTATTTCCTTAAAATTCCTTTTTTTTCAGCTTCCATTGCAAGATTAAGAGCAGTTTGACCACCCATTGTTGGAAGAATTGCATCTGGCTTTTCTTTTTTAAGAATTTTTTCTAAAACCTCTAAAGTGATAGGCTCAATATAGGTTTTATTAGCAACATCAGGATCAGTCATAATTGTTGCTGGATTTGAATTAATTAAAATTACCTTATAACCTTCGTCTCTTAAAGCCTTACATGCTTGAGTTCCTGAATAATCAAACTCGCAGGCTTGACCAATGATAATTGGACCAGCTCCTATGATTAATATTTTTTTAAGATCTCTTCTTTTTGGCATTTTTTTTCATGTTGTTGATAAATTCTTGGAACAAATAAACACTATCTTGTGGACCAGGGTTAGACTCCGGATGATATTGAACTGAAAATATTGGTTTGTTTTTTAATCTAATGCCTTCAATACAATTATCAAATAGTGAATTATGAGTAATCTCAATATTTTTTGGCAAACTTTCTCTAACAATCTCAAAGCCATGGTTTTGACTTGTAATTTCAACATTATCTCGAACTAAATTTTTAACAGGATGGTTAGCGCCTCTATGACCCAATTTCATTTTTTTTGTTTTAGCACCTAATGTTAATGCAAGGATTTGATGACCCAAACAAATACCAAATATTGGTAAATTCTTTTTAATTAAATCCTTAATGGTTTTGATGGCATATTTTCCAGTTGCTGCTGGATCCCCAGGACCGTTTGATAAAAATATTCCATTTGGTTTTAAGTTTAAAATTTTTTCAGCAGATGTTTTGCAAGAAACAACTGTTACTTTACAATTAAAGTCAGAAAAATATCTTAAAATATTTTTTTTTATTCCATAATCAACTGCAACTACATGAAGAGAGCTTTTGTTATTTTTTCTATAACCAGTTTCTTTTTTCCATGTTTTAAGACCTTTCCAAACATAATTTTTTGGCGTAGTTACTTTTTCAGCTAGATCAAGATTTTTTAATCCATTCCATTTTATTGTGGAGTTAATTAACTTGCTGATATTAAATCTACCATTTTTTGAATAAGAAATAGTTCCCTTAGGAGCGCCTTTGTCTCTGATAAAGTTAGTTAAACTTCTAGTGTCTAATCCTGTAATACCAACAATTTTATTTTTCTTTAACCATAAATCCAAATGTTGAAATGATCTATAATTTGAAGGATCAGTAATTTCTGTATTAAGAATTACTCCCTTAGTCCAAATTTTATCACTTTCATAATCTTCTTGATTAGTCCCAACATTACCAATGTGGGGGAAAGTAAAGTTTATAATTTGTCCTGCATAAGATGGGTCTGATATAATTTCTTGGTAGCCAGTGAAAGAAGTATTGAAACATACTTCACCAGTTGACTCTCCTTGATACCCAATACCAATGCCTTTAAAAACCTTCTTGTTTTCAAGAACTAAAATACCTGTATGAATTTGAGAGTTTTTTGAGTTAGTCTTGTTTGGTTTTTTGATCAATTACAACTCATGAGTTAAAGGTTAATACAATAATTGATTTATTTTCGCAACAGAGATGTATTATAAAAGTGTAAAAAAACAATTTTTCTTTTGAAGATTGTCATCTTTGAAGTAAATTAAAAAAATTATGCCATTAAAAGAAACCATTGAAACTGAATATAAAAACGCATTAAAAGCCAAAGATAAAATTAAAATATCAACCTACAGGTTAATACTATCGTCAATTAAAGATTTGGACATTGTCAACAGATCAGGCACCAATAAAAAGGATACCGATGATGAAGATGTTAAAAAAATTCTTAAAAAAATGGTCAAACAAAGAACCGAATCGATAGATATTTACAAAAAAAATAATAGAATAGATCTTTTGGAAGTTGAGCAAAATGAATACGATATTTTAATAGGATTTTTACCTAAACAACTTGGCGACGAAGAAACTAAAAAAATATGTGTAGAGGTAATTTCAAAACTTGAGGCAAGTTCAGTTAAAGACATGGGCAAAGTAATGGGTGAAATAAAAAAATTACATTCTGACGAAATTGATTTTGCAAAGGCAGGCCCCTTAATTAAGGAACTATTAAATAGTTAATGAAATATCCCAAAGAATACCTTGATGAAATTAAAACAAGGTTAAAGGTTTCAACGGTAGTATCAAAGTCTGTTGCCTTGAAAAAGAGAGGCAAAGAGTATGTTGGTTTGTCCCCTTTTAAAAATGAGAAAACTCCATCTTTTACAGTTAATGATGAAAAAGAATTTTTTCATTGTTTTGCAACATCTGAGCATGGAAATATTTTTGACTTTGTAATGAAAACACAAAATTTAAGATTTGGTGAAGCTGTTAAGCATCTAGCAAATCTTGCAGGAATGCAGCCATATATGTTTTCTAAGCAAGATGAAGAAAGAGAAAAAAAATGGAAAGAATATGTATTGATATTTGATAAATATGCATCATTTTATCACGAGGAGCTTTTAAAAAATGAAAATTTAACGGTTGCACGTGATTATTTAAAAGGAAGATCACTAGGTAAAGACCAAGTTAAAAAATTTAAAATTGGTTACATTGAAAAAAATCCAAATTTTTATGAAAAATTAAAAAATGATTTTAATGAACAAACTTTATTAGATACTGGATTGTTTTACTTAGATGAGAAAAAAAAAATCTATGTTGAGAGATTTAGAGGAAGACTTATTTTTCCTATAAATAATATATCAAGCCAAATTATAGCACTAGGAGGAAGAATAATCGAAAAAAGTGATTATCTTGCAAAATATATTAATTCCCCTGAAACTAACTTTTTCAAAAAAGGCTCAAACTTATATAATTTAGATTTTGCAAGGAAACTTTCTAACAAGTTAGATCACATATATTTAGTTGAAGGCTATATGGATGTTGTGGGTTTAAGTAAAAATGGAATTGAAAATGTTGTAGCAAATCTTGGAACATCTTTAACTGACAGGCAAATATTAACTTTAAATCAATTCTTTGATGACATTATTATTTGCTTTGATGGAGATGAGAGTGGATATAAAGCAGCATTAAGAGCAGCTGAAAATTCTATTAAGGAATTAAAACCTGAAAAACAAATTTCTTTTCTTTTTTTGCCTGATGGTGAAGACCCAGACAGTTATGTGAACAAAAATGGTAAAAATTTTTTCATAGATTTTACTAGGCAGAGTAAAATTTCAATCCATCAGTTCATTTTTGGTCATTATAAAAAACAAACCGAAAATAACCCTTCTTCAATGGCAATATTTGAAAAAAAATTAAGATCAATAGCAAATACAATTAAAGACGATTTTATAAAAAAATATGTGCTTGAATATTTTCTAGAGAAAATATCTGAGTTAACACCACACTCAAATCAAAATAAAAAAAATTTTTATTACAAAAGAACAACAAAATCTTTAGATAGTACAAAAAAAATATTTAAAGATAGCCAATCTTTAACTGGTGTTGAATTAAAAGAATATTCATTATTATATCTAATGATCAATAACTTAAGTTTAATTCAAGAAAATCTACACTTAGTAGAAAACATTAAATTATTTACAGAAGTTAACAGGCAAATTTTTGAAGAAATACTTATAAAGTTACAATCAGGCCAAAATCTATCAGTCAATGAAATGAATATTGACAAACAGCTATTAGACAAGATTGATAAATTTGCACAGATTAAACATATCCTAAAAAATAAATCAAAAAATGAATATGAAGTCATAGAATTACTAGATGATATTAGGCGAGATATTAAGAATTATGACTTTGAGCATAGAATCAAAGAGTTAGAATTACAATTTTCAAAAGATCCTAGTGAGGCAACTTTTAATGAGCTTAAAAGTGCGAAAAATAAGCAAAATATCAACTAATAGAATAAAATTAGTAATGGATTTTTACTAATTTGACATTATATAAGACTTCCAAACTTATATTACTGTGGAACGAATTATAACAAAATCATTTGCTAGATTAATGGGTCGAGGGACCCATAGAGGCTTCGTGACTCATGAAGAATTAAATAAATCGCTAGGCAAGAGAAATCTTTCTGACGAAAATTTATCTCAAGCATTAATGCATATCCTGGATGAAGGAGTGGCTTTAGTTGAAAAAAAGTCTGACTACAAAGCTTTAAGAAAAAAAGAAACATCATCAAAGGAAGAAGGCAAAACTCTTGAAAAGAGTGACGATCCAATTCGAATGTATCTTAGGGAAATGGGTGGGGTTGAGCTTCTTTCCAGGGAAGGTGAAATTGCAATTGCAAAAAGAATAGAAGCTGGAAAAGATGTAATGCTAATAGCATTGTCCCAAAGTCCGATTACAGCCCAACAATTTTTTGAGTGGGATGAAAAATTACAAAATGATGAAATTTTAGTCAGAGAAATTATCGATATCGATACCAACTATATGGTTGATGAAAACACAGGACCAAGTGCTAAACAAAAAAATGCAGGTGAAACAGACAAAGATGAAGCGTCAAGTGATGATGAGGATGACTTTAATCCAACCCTCGCAGCAATGGAGACGGAAATCAAACCAAAAGTTCTTAAAACAGTTAATTCATTAACAAAAGATTATAATAAATTAATTAAATATCAAAAAGAAAAAATAGAATGTATTTTAAGTTTACAACATTTTTCACCAACAAAAGAAAAAGGCTATGAAAAAATTGTTAGTAATGTTTTAGAAAAAATTAAATCTCTTCAATTATCTCCATCAGTTCTAGAAGAACTTGTTCAAAAACATTACACAGAAAACAAAAAAATTGTTTCATTGGAGGGGAATCTTATGAGACTTGCAGTGGAGCATAAAATTCCAAGAAATGAGTTTATAAAATTTTATATTGGTAATGAAATCAATCCTAACTTAAAAAAATTTTTAGATACTAATGCTATTTGGAAACAATTTTTTATAAAAAATAAAGATGAATTTAAGAATATAAGAGAGAGGTTAATTGAAATAAGTTACAAACTTGGAATGTCTGTAACTGATTTTAAAAAATTAGTTAGTAGAGTTCAAAAGGGTGAAAAGGAGTCTAGAATTGCAAAGAAAGAAATGGTTGAGGCTAATTTAAGGTTGGTTATTTCTATTGCTAAAAAATATACTAATAGAGGTTTACAATTCTTAGATTTAATTCAAGAGGGGAATATTGGTCTAATGAAAGCGGTTGATAAGTTTGAATATAGAAGAGGATATAAGTTTTCAACTTATGCGACCTGGTGGATTAGACAAGCCATAACAAGGTCTATCGCTGATCAAGCAAGAACAATTAGAATCCCAGTTCATATGATAGAAACAATTAATAAAATTGTAAGAACCCAAAGATTAATCCTAAGTGAATTTGGTAGAGAAGCAACTCCAGAAGAATTGGCTCAAAAATTAAGAATGCCACTAGACAAAGTTAGAAAAGTATTAAAAATTTCTAAAGAACCAGTTTCATTGGAAAAACCAGTTGGAGATGAAGAGGACAGCAGCTTAGGTGATTTTATAGAAGATACAAAGGCATTAGCACCATTAGAGCAAGCAATTAAATCAAACTTAGGAGAAGCAACTACAAAAATATTATCTACTTTAACACCTCGGGAAGAAAGAGTTTTAAGAATGAGATTTGGTGTAGGTATGAATACAGACCATACGTTAGAGGAAGTTGGATTACAATTCTCTGTAACCAGAGAGAGAATTAGACAAATTGAAGCTAAAGCTCTTAGAAAATTAAAACATCCAAGTAGATCAAAGCAATTAAAAAGTTTCTTAGAGAGTTAATGTTTACTGGGCCGTTAGCTCAATAGTAGAGTACTGCATTGACATTGCAGGGGTAGTTGGAGCGTAACCAACACGGCCCACCAACTAATAGTTTAAATAATATTATTTATTAGTAAATATATTTTTTATTAAATTAACGTCCATTAAATGTTTTTTGCTATTATTTATAATTACTTCAAAATTTTTCCAATTTAAACGATCTGCCTCCAATTTAAAATGTTTGGCATAAGGGTTTGGAAAAGCAACATCATCTTTATCATTATAAACATTAATAGCTCTTCTAGTACTATTGCCATCACTGTCTAGTGTCATTAATTTGTACAATTCCCAATAACTAACAAAATTATAAACTTGACTATATTGCTGTTCCCAATCCCCACGGTTTTTAAAAAATTTTCTATACTCCATTGGTAAAGATCCTGCATAACTAATAGATAAATCAATTTTTGGTAAAAGTGCAGATAACCATACTGTATACCAGCCACCACCAGAGATACCCATTAATGAAATATTTTGGTAATCTTTTTTTAGTATAAAATTAATAATATTATAGTGTGGAGTAATGAATAAACTTAATGGATCAAGCTCAGGATTATCTTTGTCAAAAAAGAAAGAGTAGTTACTATGCTCTTTTGCCATTTCTTTATTAAGCATAACTTTACCAAATTTACTTGGATAAGATGCTTGGCCTTTATTTAAACCCAGACCAGTCATTGACATAGATAATACATCACAACCATCCTCTAAAAATTTGGCCATTAATTTATTATGGTAAGAATAATGAAAGGGGTTACCTCCATGTCCCTGAATATATATTCTTAAACAATTATTGGAATTTGAGGAAAAAGTGAGAATAGCATTAGTATTAATACCATAAATATTAGACATAATTTTTTTTGAATTTTTGTTAATTGGTTCAGTCAAAATATCTGATGAGTTTATTTCTTTAGTAACAAGCTTTAATAATTTTTCCCTTTTTAATAAGAGAGATTTAGAATTAAATAAATTTGTGTGTTCACGAACAATCGAAGTATCAAGGCTACTTATTTTTTCTATTACATGATTTTCATTTATGTCAATTTTTTGTTTTATGGCCTGTAAAGTAAAAAAAGGAAACCACTTATATAATCCAACCCCTATACCATAAAAAAAAATCACTAAAAATAATGATATTAAAATAAAAAATTTTTGTTTCAAATTCATTTTTAAATAACTTTAATTATAATTACAGGCATATTAATTACTAAATAATTTTTTATGGTAATTTTTCTTATAAAGTATTTCTCCTAAATATTTACTTCCAGACAGAGTAAAATGTCCATAGTCATAAAGAATTTTTTTATCATTTTCATCAACACTATGACATCTTTTTTTTTGGTCATCACAAATAATATTATAAAGATCAAGTATAGGAACTTGATCTTTATATTTTTCTTTAAGTATAAAGTTAATTTCCTCTGAACTTTTATTATTTAGTTTTTTATAAAGAAATTCATCAAAGTTATCTTTATTTATTTTAATTTTATTTAGATAATGTAAATCTAAAACAGTTTGATTTTTGTAATTATTTCCCTCAAACTCAGGTCTTTTTAAAGTTAAAATTAATTTTTTATTATGTTTTTTTGATAACTCTATCAGTTGATTAATGAATACAATGCTTTCTTTTTTATATCTAGCGGTAAAGATGATATAATCTGCATTCTTAAAATTAAATGATTCTAAGAAAATATTTTTTCTATAGTTACTAAAATCCACCAAATTAATACCATATCTTGCAAACTCAAAATTTGAAAAAAGATTTTTATTTGTTTCAAAAATATTGAATAAATCTTTAGAGTGTGAGTCTCCAACAATTAAAATTTTATTTTTTTTACTTTCCACGTTAAATTGAGGAGAATATTTTAATGAATCATCTTGAAATGAGAATATATTTCTTTTCTTTGTAATTGAATACTTGCTTTTATCTTTTAAAAAAATACTTGACTCATCGGCTAAATAAAAATTATCCAAAACATATGTTGGAAACTTATCTTTTTTTTGATTTACAGCATAATCTGATACAACAAGAAAAATAATTAAAAATAAAAATAAATATAAACTAATTGAAGTAGTTTTTTTTCTAAATTTTTTTTCAATAATATTATAACTTAAAATGGAAAGTAAAAAACACAATATAATAAAGATAATTTTTTTAATATCATCAAACTTTGCAAATGTATTGGCACCAATTACCAGTAATGGAAAATGCCAAAGATAAAGAGAGTAAGATACTTTTCCTATTTTACTTAAATAATTCTTTATTAAATAAATTTTTTGATCCTCATTAAAAATTAACATTAACCCAATTCCTATTAAGAAGAATAGAGCCATCGGATTGGGATGATACCCTTCATTTTGATAAAGCTGCATATAAGCAATAATTAAAAAAAACCCCATAATATATAAAATAAAAAAAAATTTTTTCTTAATAAATTGTCTTAAATCTTTTGAGTAAACATACAAAATGCTACCACCAACTAGCTCAAATGCCCTTGATAATGAATTATAAAAGTTAAATAAATTATGAGTTTCATAATTTTTTAAAACAAAAAAATATGAAATAAAAAATATAAATATTAAAATAAATTTTATTATTTTTAAATTGTTTTTAAAAATGAAAAATATTAAAGGAAAAAAAATATAAAATTGCATTTCTAAAGACAGACTCCAAAAATGTAGAAAGATTAAGTTATTTTTTTCTGCAAATTGGTAAATTGTTGAAGTTAGCCAAAAGTAGAAATTTGATGAGGCAGTTGATATTGCGTATGCTGATTTGATATTTTTTTTAATCAAAAAGAAATCAAAAATGAAAAAAATTACAATTAGCGATAATATTACAACAAAAACTAATAATGGAATTATTCTTTTAATCCTTCTTGAATAAAAATTGATTAATGAAAATGAATTATTTTTTTTATCTAATATTATTTTAGTAATTATATAACCAGAAATAACAAAAAATAAATCTACTCCTATGTGTCCATTGTTAATTATTTTATAATTTAATATTTCTAAATCAAAATGATATAAAATAACCAAAAGAACAGAAAACCCTCTCAGAGCCTCAATATCAATTCTAAAGTTTGAATTCTTATGCATACATTATTGTAAAAACGATCTTGTCTTCATTTATCTTTTAATTTGCTTGTAAATCAAAATTTGATTTTTAAGAGTTCTTATACTTTTTATATTTTAATCTCGCAATGTATTGGTATAATCAATTTGGAAAATCACCAAATGCATAAATGAGTAATATAAAAATTACAAAATATAATCAAAATATTTTACCACAAATTTTAAAATTCATTAAAAAAAGTACGATGACTAAGCGTACAAGAAATACTTGGATTAAAAATAATATGACAAGCGTAAATGCTAAAGATAATAATAAAATTATTGGTGTTCTACCTTTTGAAAAAATTCATCTAAAAATAAATAATATATTTGAAAAAGTTTTATGGATATCAGCACTTTTTTTCCTTCCAGAATATAGAAATAAAAATTTGGGAACTAAGACTTTGCAGTTTTCAGAAAAAATTTTTATAAAAAATTTTAAATATATTTTTGTTATGAGAGATGATAATGGTACCAGAGCTTATAGATGGTATCAAAAAAATGGATTTAAGATAGTTTCAAAAATATTATCTTTAGAAAAGAAAATAAGTAAATCTATTATTACTAAACCAAATTATGAATTATTAGATAATTTTAATTTATTCAAAAAAAAAGGATCTATCCTAAACAAAACATTTGAGCATCATAACAAATCATATGATGGTTATAAAAAAAGAAACCCAAAATTTTGGTTTAATCTAAAAAATCATTATTATAGTCATGAATATAATTTCAAAATACTAATTTTAAATGAATCCAGAAATAAGTATCATTATGCTTTAGTTGGCAAAACAAAAATGAGAGATAATTGTTTAAGATTAGATATTTTAGAATTTTGTTCAAATAATTTAGTTTATAAAAAACTATTATTGAATTCTATTATGCATCTTGCTAAAAAAGAAAATTGTAAAAAAATTCGCATAAAATTAAGTATTTTTGATAAAAATCAAAATTTTTTTAGAATAAATAAATTTAAGAAAAGGTGGCAAACAAACGTTATGGCTAAAAACTTGATCAAAAAAAATATTTCTCTAGGTAAGTATAAATTTTTTCAAACAGAGTATATCTAGTAATAAAAGAACACCTAAGAAAAAATGTTCTTGGTAGACAACCACGTTGATAGGTTGGTTGTGGAAGTGCACTAATGCGTGCAGCCGACCAATACTAATAGATCAATTAACTTGATTTATGATATAAAATTTTTAAATGTATTTATTTTTTTTAGAGAAATACGTTATAATTCCCAAACAATACTTAATCAAAATGATAAATTTTATACTAATTATTATTATTTTATATGTAGCAATTGAGCTAATTTTTGCCTATTTGATAAATATCCTAAGGTCAAAAATACCATGGATAATTGTTGAAAAAGATGAATATCCAAACTTTAACAAAAATAAAATCAAAAATTTTTTTAAAAAAACTTTCGATGCACAACTAGGGTGGAATTGGAAAGCTAATACAAAGCACCAGGAAAAAATATTCTCTAAAATTAATAAGATTTCTTTTGGAAAGTTTGGTGAAAGAAAAAATGTTAATTCTATTAAGAAAAAAAAATATAAATTTGCTTCATTTGGTGATTCATTTGTTTTTTGTAGATATGTAAAAAATAGCGAAACATGGCAAGAGCAATTGAGTAAACCGACTTTGTTTCAAGGGCTTAATTTAGGTGTTGGAAATTATGGATTAGATCAAGCTTATTTGAAATATTTGAACACCAAATTACCTAAAAATATAAAGACTATTTTTATTGGGTTTGTACCAGAAACGTTATCTAGATGCTTATGTAACTGGAAACATTATCATGAATTTAATAATATTTATGCTTTCAAACCAAAATTTATAAACTATAAAAAAAATCTTAAATTAATAGCTAATCCAATTAAAAATAATCTCAGTTTTACTGAGATAAAAAAAATTATTAATAAAACAAAAGTAGGTGAATTTTTTTACAAAGAAAAATTTTTAAAATATAAATTAAATTATCCCTATTTTTTTTCATTATTAAAAAATCCAAAATATAATTTTAAATTAATTTTTTATTCAATATTAAGAATATCAAATTTTAATAAAAATAAAATTTATGAATTTATCATAAAAGAAAACTGCATTAAAAATGATAATTATTTTAATTCAAAAAAAAACAATGAAATTATTAAAAAATTGATGTTTAAAATTAACAAAAAATCAAAAGAAAGAGGTCAAAAAATTGTATTTTTGATCTTTCCACAAAAACATGATTTAAATCTTAAGAAAAAAAACTATCATAAATTTTTTTTAAATCAAAAAAAAATGTTCAATGTCATTGATTTTACAGAAACTTTTAAAAAAAAAAGTAGTAGCGAAATCTATTTACCCGATCAATATGGTGGACATTTAACAGCATATGGAAATAAAATTGTTGCTGAAACAATATTAAAAAGGGGTTATGTTTAATGATTATATGGTTTACAGGGCTCTCAGGATCTGGAAAAACTACATTAGGTAAAAAATTTTTTAAAGTTTTAAAAAAAAAATCACAATCTACAATTTTTTTAGATGGTGACGAATTTAGATCAATTTTTAAAAATGATATTGAGTACACTTTAAAAGACAGGGATATAAATGCTTACAGATTGACCAGACTAGTTAAGGCTTTGTCAAAACAACGAATAAATATTGTAATTTCTGCTAATTTAACAAACTTTAAGTTTAGATCCTGGTGTAGAAAAGAAATCAAAGACTATTTTGAGATATATCTTGAGGCAACTAAAAATACACTTTTAAAAAGAGATTATAAAAATTTATATAAAAATGCTCTTAAAGGAAAAATAAAAAATGTTGTTGGAATAGACTTGCCATTTACTAAACCCAAGGGTTGTGATTTATATATTGAGAATAATTTAATGAAAAATAAACTTTTTGAAAATGTGAAAAAAATTTTTATAACTCTTAAAAAAAATAAGATTAAAATATTCTAATTTTATCAATACTTAATGCAAACATTTAAAAAAATTTGATATTAATTTCTTCCTAGACTATCCTATAAAATAATTATGGCTTGGTACAATTCAGCAGGAAAAGAAAATCATAAATCATTCTATTTCCTTTCTGTGAATGAAACGGTTTTAAGATAGAGCTCTTAATCGTAGAAAAGAACAACCACTCGTGTTGATAGAAAAATCCCTTACCAATAGATTTACCAATAAATTCCAAAACATACGGAACACAGAAGCAACATTAGTAAAACAAATGTTCTTGCCTAAATAACAAAGCCGTTGTAGAACCTTACTAATTGAGTAGGGCCTGTAGCTCAGTTGGTTAGAGCAGTACACTCATAATGTATTGGTCCCAGGTTCGAGTCCTGGTGGGCCCACCAAAAAATATAAAATTTTTAATTAGAAAACTCTTCTAAAATTTTAAATAATGCTTTTATGTCTCCATCATTAGAATCTAGAATGGATGCAAATTCTTCCTTCTGAGTTCTTGCTAAGCTCAGACCCTCAATGATTAGATCTCTGATCATTGGGCTCTCTGGATCCTTAGTGTATATTCTCCAGTCAATCATTATTTCTGGTCTTTCACTAGTTCCTTTTAAAATGCTATTTACAATTGTGTAATTACTATTCAATACCTCTTTATTATTCACATCTATTTCAGGATTAGTATATTCTGACAATCTACTAGAAAAGCTTATTAAAAAATATTTTTCAAATAATATGAAGTATTTTTTTTCTTCATCATCACTTAATTCTTTTCTTTTTGCTCCAAGCGAGTAAAAACCAATACCTATAATATCAACTGTTTCCTTAGCAATTACTTTTAATTCTTCTATTTTTTGCTCTTTAGTAATGTTTTCAGACAGCAGTTTAGATGCCCTGTTAACTGTTGATTGAACAAAAACATCTGCTTCAATTGAATAAACTTTATTAATATTAGAAAAGAAAATTATTAAAAAAATTACAAATGTTAGGGGTTTTCTGAAAAACATTATATTACCTTTTTTTTAATTGAGTTTATTTTTTGACTATTGAGACTCTATTTCTTCCCAGTCACCCTCGTACATAATCTCAATTGTTGGATTTGTGTTTGCAATTTTTTGTTGTCTATCTTGCAAGTATAAACTTTTAACTGAGGCATAAAAATCTAACGAATTTTTTTGTAAGTTATCTATGGAATCTAAATTTTTCGCTCTAAAATCTATTCCTGATGCAATTTTTGTCTTCATATAAAGTGACTTACTTAGATATTCATTATTACCATGAGTAGATGCATTATAATAAGGGTCCCCACCTAATACATTTGCAAACGAACCAAGTGTATCTCTAACAGTTGATGGACCTAAGACTGGTAGCACAATATAACAGCCTGCGTCTAAACCCCAAACACCAAAAGTTTGCCCATAGTCTTCTTTTTCATACTCTGGGAAATCCATTTTTTCAGCAACATCAAATATACCAAGGATTCCTACTGTTGTGTTAACAACAAATCTTCCAGTATTAATTCCAGCCATTTTAAATTGTCCCTGTAAAACGTTGTTAGGTATAGTTATTAGTGAAGAAATATTTACAAGCACATTACTTGTTCCGGTTCTAAATGATGCTGGTAATTTTTTGTAACCTTGCGCAACCGGCTTAAAAATTACTTTGTCCAGCCCTTCATTTAAAGAAAAAGTAGCTCTATTTAAACCTTCAAAGCAGTCTTTAATTACTACAGGTTTTTTAGCTTTTTTTGATAAAGTATTATTTCCATCTGTATCAGCAATTGCGCTCGATACTATCATTAAGCTCACTAAAGAAGTTATTAAAATTTTTTTCATTATTAGTAATTATATAATATAAATTGAGAAAAAGTAAATCGTCAATTAGGATCAAAATAAACACAATTATGACAATAAAATCAACATTTAATTACTCTCCTAATTTTGACCAAAAAAAAAGAAAACCTAAAAAAATCAAATTTATTATTTTTCACTATACAGGAATGAAAAAAGAATCAGAGGCGATTACTAGGCTTGCTGACATACAATCTGAAGTTGGATGTCATTATTTGATCAAAAAAAATGGGGAAATAATCACAATGGTCCCAGACCTCTACATTGCATGGCATGCTGGCAAATCTTCATGGGCAAATTATAACTCTCTAAATAAAAATTCTATTGGAATTGAAATTGCAAATCCTGGTCATGAGTTTAACTATAAAAAATTTTCTAAGAGGCAAATTACTTCCATTTTAAGACTGAGTAATTTTTTAATTAAAAAATATAAAATTAATACTAGAAATATTTTAGGACACTCTGACATAGCGCCAGAAAGAAAAAAAGATCCTGGAGAAAAATTTCCATGGAAATATTTATCTCAAAATAGAGTTGGTTTATGGCATACAGCAAAAAAAAAAGATTTGTTAAAAAATAGAACAATTAAAACTACAAAGACTGATAAAGGAATTTTTTTCAATAATTTGTTTAAAATTGGTTATTCAAAAAAAATTTCAAAAAAAGTAAGTAAAGTTAAGTATTTAAGTTGCCTTACCAAGGCTTTTCAAAGAAGATTTAGACAAGAACTGATTGATGGTAAGATTGATGGGGAATGTTTGCTAATAAGTCAAAATTTATCAAAAGAATTTAAATAATTTTATCTTGAAATTTTATAGTTTAGTAATAAATTAAGGTTGCCAGATAAATGACTTGTCGCTTTAATTAAATTTAAAGAGGAAAGTCCGGGCTCCGCAAGGATACAGTGCCAGGTAATACCTGGCGGGGGAAACCCTAGGGATAGTGCCACAGAAAATATACCGCCATAACATGGCAAGGG
>Ga0307986_10001018_pt1 | contig 20754 bp, 16 predicted proteins | sample EllFjometageno82_FD_203170 | JGI IMG/M metagenome (GOLD analysis project Ga0307986, IMG submission 203170) | Marine microbial communities from Ellis Fjord, Antarctic Ocean - #82 | ecosystem: Environmental > Aquatic > Marine > Unclassified | place: Southern Ocean | collected 2014-10-09
ACTTTTCCATCCTTATTATAGATAGGATTTCCATCTTCATCTAATTTGCTCATGTTTGAGTTTTGAACTTCTTCAAAACATTTATTGAGATTAATACCAAATGCATGCCCAGCACCATAAGTAACATACAATATATCAGTCAAAGCATCTGCTACCTCTAAAAGATCTTTATTTTCCATTGCTTCTTTAAGTTCTCCTAGCTCTTCTTTAATCAAATCATACCTAAGTTTGTTGATTTTATCAGTACTAAAAGAAGGTTTAATTTTAACTTCTTGACCAAAGGTTCTCATGAAAGTTTTTACTTTATCAAAATTCGACATTTAGCTCCTATAAGTTTTATAAATTTACTATATAAGTATATTAAAATATTTATTATATATTAATTAATGAAATTGAGAAAAGAATTCGATAGCTTAGGTAGTGTCAATGTACCAGATGACAAATACTGGGGTGCTTCAACAGAAAGATCTAATAAATTTTTCAATATAGGTAAAATTTTAGTTAATATTTCAATAATTAGATCTATAGCAATTATTAAAAGATCTGCAGCAATAGTTCACTTTAAAGAAAAACAAATTGAAAAAAAAATAACAAATTCAATAATAAAAGCTTCAGAAGAGGTAATTAAAGGAAAGCTTGATGAAAATTTTCCATTAAAAGTTTGGCAGACCGGCTCTGGTACCCAAACCAATATGAATGTTAATGAGGTAATTGCCAATAGGGCAATTGAAATTATGGGTGGAAAAAAAGGTTCAAAAAAACCTGTGCATCCAAATGATCATGTAAATAAATCTCAATCTACGAATGATGTTTTTCCGACTGCTATGCATATATCAGTAGCACAAGAAACTATTAATAAGCTCTTGCCTAATTTAAAAATTTTAGAAAAAGAATTAAATAAAAAATCTAAAGAATTTAAAGGTATTATCAAAGTTGGGAGGACACATTTGCAAGATGCAACCCCCTTATCTCTTGGTCAAGAATTTTCAGGTTATCATACTCAGCTAAAAAAATGTGTCGAGAGAATAGAGTATGCTCTTAAAGAAATTTATTTTCTTGCCCAAGGTGGTACTGCAGTTGGAACCGGAATTAATTCAAAAAAAGGTTTTGATAAAAAAATTATTAAAGAAATTGCAAAATACACCAAGATTTCTTTTAAACCCGCACAAAATAAATTTGCAGAACTAGCTGCTCACGACTCTATTGTAAACTTTTCAGGGACACTAAATACATGCGCTGTTGCTCTAATGAAAATTTCAAATGATTTAAGGTTTTTGGGTTCAGGGCCAAGAGCGGGTTATGGTGAGTTGATATTGCCGGAGAACGAGCCAGGCTCTTCAATTATGCCTGGGAAAGTTAATCCTACTCAGTGTGAGGCAGTAACTATGGTTTGTGTTAAAGTAATAGGAAACCATACTGGAATTACTTTAGCAGGATCACATGGTCACTTTGAACTTAACGTATTTAAACCACTTATTGCACACAATATATTGCAATCAATAGATTTGATTGCGGATAGTACCAAAAATTTTGCTATTTATTGCGTTAAAGGAATTAGGGCAAATAAAAAAAGAATTAAGGAACATTTAGATAATTCTTTAATGCTTGTCACGGCTTTAGCTCCTCATATTGGTTATGACAATGCAGCAAAAATTGCAAAAACAGCTTTAAAAAACAACACTACTTTGAAATATGAAACTCTAAAAACAGGCCTGGTTAAAGAAAAAGATTATGAACAGATAGTAGACCCTAGAAAAATGATTTATCCCTCGTAAGCAGAGATTAATTTATTAAATACTTTTCTACTTTTGTGCATACTATATTCATCATTATTGTTAAATTCTGAAATTATATTCAGCATTTTATTTGTACTCTCATTACCATCCACTTTAAGCTTATTTAAATTTATCTGACTTGTTAAAACATCGTAATCAAAATTGACTAGAATACTCTTTATTGATTTTCTTGCTTTCGTCGGTGTTTGAAACAAAGAAAATAATTTTTTTGAATCTTTAATATTAATTACTGCATCAGCATTTAAAATTAATCTCTCATTTTCAAAAAATAAATCGCTTCCAGTTATTTCTAAAGAACCAATTTTCTCATTTACTAATTTTGTGTTATCAAAATTAATACTTCCATTGATAGCATTAAATTTAATTATCGTGGATTTAAAAATTTTATCATATTTATTAGAGTCTATGTTGATAGAAACATTTGCACTTATATTTTCATTAAACAATAATTTTGTCTTGATAAATTCTTTTATAAGAGAGCTACTGTTGAATAATTTGCTTAACTCATATTTCTTTAAATTTATATTTAGATCGAGATCAAATGGATTAAGAGATAATTTTCCGTTATAATCAATATTAGAATCTTTTGTTCTAGAGGGATCAAATTTAAAAGATATTAAATTTTTTTTTATATTGTATTGAGTGCTAATCTTAGAATTTAGATATAAAATAGTGTTTATCCCCTCGATTAGATCATTAGATTTTTTAGAAGATTCATTAAAAATTTTTAATTTTAATTTTTTAGATTCAAAATTTATTTTATTATTTACTAAAGAAGAAACGGTTTTTTTTAAATTAAAAGTGAAAGGTATTTTGAAAACATTTCCCTCTATATTCATTAAATTTAATAGTCTAAGGTCATCATAGAATAAAGTTACCAGTGGAGCTTTAACTATAGCAATAATTTCGTTACTATTATTCTTAAAAAAAATATTACTTTTTATGATTTTAATTTTTTTTTTAGATAATTCTTTGTTGTTAATTTCATTTAAAAGTTTTAAATCACTTCCTTGAAATGAAAAATTGGCATCATCAATTAATATTTTGCTAATATTCATTTTTTCTCTATCAAAAAAATTGTTCTTATCAATAAATATTCTTAACTTCTTGATTTCCGCTATTGCTTTTAGTTTTGCATCATCACCTATAAATATTTTAGAATTTTTTATTAAAAAATGTGGTGTTGGTAGAATATTATATGTAATATCAGATGATATACTAAAGTTTAATTTAGAATCTTTTAATAATTTATCTTCTATAGTATTTTGTAACCATGTTTTTTCATATAGGGTTGGTATCAATAAATAAAATAAAGAGAGAAACAACAACGAAATAAAAGTTATTATAAATTTATTAACATTACTAACTGTTGAATTTTCTTTAAAAAAATTCTTTATTTCATTGTCAAGTTTTAATAGTGTCTTTTTAATACTTTTATTAAAATTATTTACAATCTGTTTCATATTTTTTGATAAAATTTAAATAACTTATAATGAAATTTATAAAATGATAAACTCTGAATATTTAAATAATCTTAATAAAGCACAAAAGGAAGCTGTTTTATACCTAGATGGCCCTCTACTTATAGTCGCCGGTGCAGGTTCGGGGAAAACAAAAGTACTAACCTCTAGGATAGCGCATATTATCAATAAAAAAAAAGCGTTTCCAAATCAAATACTTTCTGTAACTTTTACTAATAAAGCTGCAAAAGAGATGCAAAATAGAGTGAGTGCAATAATCAATTCTGAAAAAATTGGATTATCATGGCTAGGAACTTTTCATTCTATCTGTGCAAAACTTTTAAGAAAACATGCATCTGCAGCTGGATTAACTTCGAACTTTACAATAATTGATACAGATGATCAGGTAAGATTAATAAAAAATATATGTAAGTCTGAAAATATCGACATCAAACAATTGGCTCCAAAATATATCCTGTCTATTATTGATAGGTGGAAAAACAAAGGCTTTTACCCGAGTGAAGTAATTATTACCAAAAATGATATATACGAAAAAACAGTGCTTCCTCTTTATAAAATTTACCAACAAAAACTGTTAGACCTAAACGTATGCGATTTTGGTGATTTAATTTTACATGTTGTAAAAATTTTTGAAAGAAATTTGGATATACGAGAAATATACTCAAATAATTTTAAATACATATTAGTTGATGAGTATCAGGATACAAATTATATTCAAAGTAGATGGTTGTATCTTTTATCTGAAAAACATAAAAACATATGCTGTGTTGGTGATGATGATCAATCTATTTATAGTTGGCGTGGAGCCGAAATAAAAAATTTTTTGGAATTTGATCAAGTTTATAAAAACTCAAAAGTAATACGACTAGAGGAAAACTACCGGTCATCTCAAAATATTTTGTCTGTTGCCTCAAATCTTATTGCTAACAATCAAAATAGAGTTGGAAAAACTTTGAAAGCTACAATGGAAGAGGGAGATTTAGTTAAACTTAATTGCTTTAAAAATGGAAAAGATGAAGCAGTAGGAGTTGCTGATGAAATTGAAAAAAAACTAAAAAAAAAATATTCCTTAAATAGTATTGCAATTTTAGTCAGAGCTATATTTCAAACTAGAGAATTTGAAGAACGTTTTTTAAAAGTTGGGATGCCTAGAATTTTAGGTGGAACTAAATTCTATGAACGAGCAGAAATTAAGGATTGCGTTGCATATTTGAGATTAATTCATCAACCAAAAGATGACTTAGCTTTCGGTCGAATAGTAAACAATCCCAAGAGATCTATTGGTGAAAGTACTATAAAATTAATACACGAATATTCAAATAAAAATTTGGTAAGCTTGGAAATTGCTTCAAAAACTTTAATCGAACAAAATTTAATTAAACCAAAAACAAAAATGGGTCTTAATTCATTTTTATTTCTAATAGACAAGTGGAGAAACGATATAAATATAAAAAAAATCAGTCATATCAAATTACTTCAATTAGTTTTGGATGAATCGGGATATTCAGCAATGCTTAAAAATAAAAAAGATGTTGATAACGAAAGTAGATTAGAGAATATCAAAGAACTCTTAAGTGCCATGAAAGAATTTGATAGCTTGGAAAATTTTTTAGAACATGTAGCTTTAGCAACTTCAATTGATCAAGATTGGGATGGGGAAAAAATTAATATGATGACAATGCATGGCTCAAAAGGACTTGAATTTGACGTTGTTTTTCTTCCTGGTTGGGAAGAGGGTTTATTTCCTCATCAGAAATCAATAGAAGAAAAAGGTCAGAATGGTCTAGAGGAAGAAAGAAGATTAGCCTACGTCGGAATTACAAGGGCCAAAAAAAAAGCCCTCATATCATTTGCTATGAATAGATTTTATCAAGGTAATTGGATTGACAGTATGGCATCAAGGTTTATAGAGGAATTGCCAGAAAAATTTTTAGAAAAAAATTCATTTTTTGATGACTCAAAAGATGATGATAATGATTTTGAATTTAATCAAGATTTTGAAATAGATGAAGGAACCAAAAGTCCCGGATGGATAAGATATCAAAAAAGAATTAAATGATCACAAGTAGAATAAAAATATTGAGAGAAAAATTTAAAAATCTTGAAATTGATGGATATATTATTCCTAAAAATGATGAGTTTTTTTCTGAATATGCAAAAAATGATCGTCTAAAAAATATTTCAAATTTTACAGGTTCAGCAGGTTTAGCTATTATTTTAAAAAAAAATAATTATTTATTTGTTGATGGAAGATACACAATTCAAGCACAAAATGAGTCAGGCAAGGACTTCAAAATTATTGAAATTCATAAAAAGTTACCCCACACTATAATTCGAAATTGTAAGTTAGGTTTTGATCCACTTTTATTTACATCAATTAAACTTAAGCAATATTTTTCAAATGATATTACATTAGTTTCAATTAATGAAAATCTCATCGATAAAATATACAAAAATAAAGTAAAAAAAACTAAACCTTTTTTTTCTTTACCAGAAAATATAACAGGAGAAAGCCATCAATCAAAAATTAAAAAAATTGTAAGTTTTATGAAATTAAATAAAGCGGATTATTTTTTTGTCAGTGCACCTGAAAATGTTGCGTGGCTATTAAATATTAGAGGATTTGACAGCCCAACGAGTCCCATTCCAAATTCACGTTTAATTATTGGTAAAAATAAACAATTACTATTAATTACTGAGAAAGACAACATTGAAAAAATTAGTAAAGAAAGAAAAATAAAAAAAAACCAAGTAATTAATTTTCACAAATTTAAAGAATTAATAAATCAACTAAAAGGTACTAATTTTATAATTGATAATCATTCATGCTCAGTTTTTGCTGAAAGAGTCATAAAATCTAGATTTACAATTTTGAACCTGAAAGATCCTATTTATCAATTAAAATCGATTAAAAACTCTTCTGAAATTAAACATATGATTGAAGCTCATAAAAAAGATGGATTAGCATTAACAAAATTTATTTATTGGATTAAAAATGTTAATAATAAAAATATAACAGAAGTTGATGCTCAAAATAAATTAGAAAAATTCCGGCAAAAGAATAGCGATTACTTGTACCCTAGTTTTAATACAATAGCCGGCACAGGCGCAAATGGTGCAATTGTTCACTACAGAGCAACTAATCTTAATACAAAAAAAATTAACGAACATGATATTTTTTTATGCGATTCAGGTGGTCAATATAAATACGGTACAACAGATGTCACTAGAACGTTGTGTTTTTCTAAACCAAAAAAATATGTGAAAGACATATTTACAAAAGTATTAAAGGGTCATATTGCGGTAGCACTCACAAACTTGAATATCGATAATACTGGTAAAAAAATTGACATACGTGCAAGAAAGTTTTTGAAAAAAGTTAACTTAGATTATGCTCATGGCACAGGCCATGGTGTTGGTTTTTTTTTAAATGTACATGAGGGACCTCAATCTATTTCAAAATATAATTCTATAAAAATTGAAAAAGGTATGATTTTAAGTAATGAACCTGGGTTTTATAAAAAAAATTATTTTGGAATAAGAATTGAAAATCTACTTTATGTTAATCAAAAAAATAAAAGCTTATTTTTTGAAAACCTTACGCTAGCACCAATTGAAAAAGATTTAATTAATTATAGCTTGTTAAATAAGATAGAAAAAGATTATTTATTTAAATATCATTTAAATATTTATGCAGAATATTCAAGTTTTTTGAATAAAAAAGAAAGAAAGTGGTTAGCTAGTCATTTAACATTTTAATCCACTCTGGCTGACTTATTATTTGAATACCCAATTCTTTAGCATTATTAACTTTTTTAGTTGTTGGTTTTTCACCAACAACTAAAAAATCTAGCTTCTTATTAACATTACTAATTATTTTTCCAGAATTTTGTTCAATTAAAGATTTGGCTTCAGCTCGGCTTATTCCATTTAGTTTTCCAGTCAACATGAAAGTTTTATTTTTTAACAATCCTTTATTATTAATTGGAATTACATTTTTTATAGAAAGATTTTTAATTAATTCAAATAAAACATCTAAATTTGTTTTGTTTGAAAAAAAATTTTTGATAGATTGTATTTGGGTTAACCCAATTCCATCTATATTTAATAAATTATCAATATTTTTATTTTCAGGTAGTTTCAAAAAATTTAACGATGACTTTAAATGTTTAGCAATTAATTTTGCATTTTCTTGTCCTATGTGTCTTATGCCCAATGAATAAATAAACCTTTCTAAGGAAATTTGTTTTTTTTGATCTATTGAAAATTTTAAATTAGTTACAGATAACTTTCCCCAACCTTCTAAATTTTCTATTTGACTATAATTTAAATTAAAAATATCTTGTGGTAACTTTATTATTTTTAACTTCCAGAAATTTTCTACAATTTTTTTTCCAAATCCATCTATATTGAAAGCCTCTTTTGAAATAAAATGTTTTATTTTTTCTATAGCAATTTTTTCACACTCATACCCTTCACTTATACATCTTCTTACGGCATCTTGTTTTTTTGTTATTTCATTAAATTCTTTTATGGTTTTGCTACCACATGATGGACAATTTAATGGAAATACAAATTTTTTTGATTCTTTACCTCTATTTTTTAAATCAACTGAAATTACATGTGGAATTACATCTCCTGCTCTTTCAACTTTTACCGTGTCTCCAATTCTTATATCTTTTCTAACTATTTCATCTTCATTATGTAATGTTACATTGGATACCATTACCCCACCAATGTTAACTGGTTTTATTTTTGCAACTGGTGTAAGTGCTCCTGTTCTTCCTAATTGTATTTCAATACTTAGTATTTCAGAGATAGAGCTATTAGCTGAAAATTTATGTGCTATCGCCCACCTTGGTGCATTTGCTGCAAAGCCTAATCTTTTTTGTAAATCAAAGCTATTAATTTTGTAAACAACTCCATCAATATCAAAAGGTATTTCCTTTCTTTTCTTTTCTAGATTTTTATGATTCATCATTAAATCATTAATAGTTGATAGTTTTTTGTTGAACGGGTTTGTTTTAAATCCCCATATTTTTAGCTTTTTTAAAAAATCTGTCTGATTATCTATATTCATATTTTTTGTATATCCATGAGTGTAGGCAATAAACTTAAGAGGAATTTTACTTGTAACCTTAGAGTTTTTTTGTCTTAAAGATCCAGATGCAGCATTTCTAGGATTTGCAAATTTTTGATTAATTTTTTCAAAGTCTTTATTTTCAATAAAGACCTCACCTCTTATGTCTATTTCTTCTGGAAAGCTCTTATCAATTATTGATGTGGGTATATCTTTAATTGTTTTTAAATTTTGAGTAATGTCTTCTCCTTCTGAACCATCTCCTCTAGACAGGCCTCTTAAAAACTTTCCCCTGATAAAAGTCAAAGATGCAGAAATACCATCAATCTTTGGTTCTGCACTATACTCAATCAATCTTGCATCTTTAAAACTTAAAAAATTTATAATCTTCTTTTCAAAATTTTTTAAATCTTCTTCATTAAAGGCGTTGCCCAATGATAACATTGGGATTTTATGCTTCTCCTTATAAAAATTTTTTGATGGTTTAAAACCTACTGACTCTGTGGGAGATTGTTTGTTTTTTAAAAATTTATATTTTTTTTCTAAATCTATTATATCTTTTTTTAATAAATCAAACTCTTGATCACTTACAATTGGTTTGTTTTTATCATGGTAGTATTTATTATATTTTTGTAATAATTTAATTTTTTCTAAATAATCTTTTTTGATTAAATCTTTATTCATTTCACTAAAAAAGTTTTTTAAACTTTTTTATTAGTCCAGTTTTGTCTTTATTTATTTTTTGATTATTATATTTACTATTAAATATTTTATAACTTTTCTTATACCATTCTCCTGAAAGATAATTGTAACCTAAAAGCATTGCATATTTTTTTGCCTCTTCCTCTAGTCCAATTTTATAATGAATTTCGACCAATCTATGAATTGCTTCTTCAGCAAAAATTGTTGTTTCATAATCTTCTAAAATAATTTTAAATCTATTAATTGCCGCAACCCATTTTTCTTTTTTAATATAATGTCTGCCTATATACATTTCTTTTGCTGCTAAAATATCATTCAATAAATCAATCTTAAATTTTGAATCTAATGCTAAATCTGTATTTGGGTATTTATTAATAACTATATTAAATTGTTTTTTTGCCTTAAGTAGCGATTGAAGATCTTTTTTTTCTCCATCAATTTTTTCGTAGTAACACATCGCAAGTAAATAATGCGCGTAATTAATCCTTTTATCTTTTGGATATGTTTCAATAAATCTTTCTAGGTTGGACGTTGCCTCAAAAAAATAATCTTGGAGATAATAAGAATATGCTGCCATCAAAGCAGACTTTGGTGCCCAATCTGATTGTGGGTATACCATTTCTGCTTCTAAAAAATTCTTTGCAGCACTAAATGCGTCACCTTCCTTAAGAGTTGCAACACCCTCTTTATAAGCTGATATCATTTCATCTTCTTGATTGTTTTCTTGAATTGAAGAAATTTCTTTTGCATCTTTGGAGCAAGCGTTAAATGTAAAAATTATTATTAATAGTAGTAATCTAGAAAGAAATTTCATTTACTTTTTTGTTTGTAACTATTTATATAGTAAAAAAATTTATGCGATAGACCTTAAATTACCTTTATTAACAAATGCATGAGGTAGTGTTTTCTCTTTAATTTCTAGTAATGAATAATTTTCTTTATTTCCAAAAACTTTTCTAAGTAGTTGATTTGTAAGCTTATGGCCTCCCTGTGTACAAACTATTTTTCCAATAATTTTGAACCCAGCCAAATATAGATCTCCCATACAATCTAAAATTTTATGATTTACAAACTCTTTTTCATTTCTAAGTCCATTTTTGTTTAAAACTTTATTTCCCTTTATAACAACTGCATTATCAAGACTTCCACCTTTTGCTAAACCCATTTCTTCTAATTTTTCTATGTCTTCAAAGAGACAAAAGGTCCTTGAATTATAAATATCAGTTAAATCTGATTCATATACATTAACTAGGTTTCTCTGAGTGCCTATAACTTTATTTTCATATTTAAGCTCAAAATCAATATCTAGGCTTATTTTGCTTGGCTCTATTGAAATTTTTTTTTGTCCGTCCATGAATTCTATTTTTTTTTCTATTTTAATTATTTTTATGGGTGCATCACTGTTTTTAATTCCCGCACTAGATATAGCCTCAACAAATATTTTTGCTGAACCATCAAAGATAGGGATTTCCTTATTGTTAATTTCAATTAATGCATTATCAATCCCCATTCCATATAAAGCTCCCATTAAATGTTCTATTGTAGACACACTTACACCGTGCTCGTTTGATATTGTCGTACAAAAAACTGCACTACTAACGTTGAAAAGATTTGGTATTATAATATTATTTTCCTTGATATCCGTTCTTTTAAAAACTATTCCAGCATTTGGTTCTGCGGGTCTAATAATTAAATTTGCCATTAAGCCGCTATGCAAGCCTACCCCATTAAGAGCAATATCTTTTATAATTGTTTTTTGATTTAAAACAGACATCAAAAACTTATAAATTCATCGACAAAATTAAGAAAAACAAGAAATGTTACCAGAAAATACTATCTTATCTGAATAAATGAAAAAGTTTTTCAAAAAAGCCTTGTTTTATTTGCTTTTTAGGCATTATTATAACTTCTTGTTTATTTAATCCCATCCCTAATCTAAATCCTGATTGACAAATATCTTCAATTGTTTCTTCTAAGAAATCAATATCATTTGAAAAAGAAATTTTTTCTTTATTTTGATTGTCTAGTATTTTGGAGCCTTCTCCCATTAAAACCATTTTTAATTTATCTGATGTAATTAAATTTAATTTAATAGATTTATGGCACAGTTCTAGAATCTCTTCTGTCCTTGCAATAGCTATTTTCTGCAATAGATCTAATGAAAAATTCACATTTAAAAAATCTGAATTTTTATTAATATTAAGTTTCATACTTTCAGCTTGTTTTTTATCTACTTTTAATAATTTGGAAATATCTTTTGTAATATGATTTCCACCAATTGGTAGAACATCTAAAGAAACAATCTTATTTTTAACATAGCAAGTAATTGATGTTTTGTTAAATCCAACATCAATAAATGACACATCTTCGTTTATAGAGAGTTTGTCTTTATAATTCACTGATTTTATATAACTTGTACAAGCGATTTGATTAATTGAAACATTCAATTTAAAGAAAAAATTTTTAAAATAATTCAAAATTTCATTAGGTAAGCAAATAAAGAGAATATCCAAAGATAATAAACTGCCATTTATTTCATTTGGTAAAAATGTGTATTCTGCATCATTGATTCTATAATTATTCACAATAATATGAATAATATTTTGGTCTTTATAATTTTTTAATATTTGCTGCTTAGCTTGCTGGATTAAAAATTGAACATCTTCTTGTCTTAATTTTGATCCATCAAATTTCTTAGATACAGAGATACCAATAGACAACATCTTCGGACTATCTATCATTAAATTTACATCATCTATAAATTCATTTGTGTTTTTTTCTAAAAAGGTAATGATCTTTTGAATCTCTGCAACTATATCTGAGTGATCAAAAAAAAAATCACTCTCAATATAAAAAGCTTCATCAGAATTACTCTTGTTGAATGCGCCTGCTCTTATTTTTGAAAAACCACAATCTATGTATGTTTCAAAATTTTTGTTATTCATTATTGAATAATTAATTGATTCTTAACCCTTAAATCAATAATATTTTTACTTTCAAATTGACTATCGGCTATTATTTTGTAAGCAAGATCAAGCGATTGTATTAAACTATCTCGTGGCAACTTAATTAAAATATTATTAATTGTTAGAACATCCCATCTCCCTGAGGGAAAGAAATACAATGTCTTAAATCTATTAAAGCTGAATTTAGAATTTTCAATATTTTTTTTAAATTTAAGAAACTTCTTAGAGCTAAATTCACCCTCTATAATAGGCAATATTTCATTATTCATTTTATCTACTATAAGCTTACCATTTGCTCCAATTAATAATTGACTATTGTTTGAAACTTTTGCAATTAATTCAGTGGGTTTAATGTTTATATTAAAACTTGATGGATAAACTTTCTTAACACTATATTGCTCAACAATATTATATTCAGCAATAATTTTATTAATCCCGTGTTTACTCTGAATAAATATATTTTGATAAATGAGTTTATTCAGCTTATTTAAGATTTGTAGATTCTCACTTTTAGAGAGTCCGGTAACATTAATTTTTGATGTATAGAATTGTTGTTTTTCCTTAAACTTTCCACTTGTAGTGCTTAAAATCAATAGAAATATCAAATATATTGCTACTTTGTTTTTCTTATCTATTATTTGATGCATCTTTTAAAATCCATTCAATTAGTTTTATAAAACTTATACCTGCATAACTTGCAATTTCTGGTACTAGTGAAAGCTTTGTCATGCCTGGCTGCGTGTTTATCTCTAATAAATAAAACTTTCCTTTATAAAATTTAAAATCAGACCTTGTAACACCTTTGCATCCTATAACTTTATGGGCTTTATAAGTAATCTCCATAATTTTTTTTAAATCTTTTTTGTCTAAGCTTACAGGTATTATATGATCTGTTTTTGCATTTGAGCTATATTTCGCTTCATAGTCATAGAATTTCCTTTTTGGTTTAAGTTCTATTGCACCAAGTTTTTTATCTCCCATTATTGCTACCTGGATTTCCCTGCCTGATATATATTCTTCAATTATAATTTGATTATATTCTCTCATTTTATTTAAATTTTTTATGATATTCTTTTTACTACAAATATAGACGTCGACACTTGACCCTTCATTGATGGGTTTGATAACTACAGGAAAATTTAATTTCTTTTTAATTTTTTGAATAATGTTTTTTTCATTTTTTCCATAAATAAATTTAATATATTTTGGAGTTAGAATTTTGTTTTTTATAAATATTTTTTTTGAGATTTCCTTGTCCATTGCTATGGATGATGCTATGACACCAGAATGGGTGTAGGGTATTTTTTGAGTTTCTAATATTGCCTGAATGTATCCATCTTCCCCAAACTGTCCATGTAAAGCGTTAAATATTATATCTGGTTTAAAGTGTTTTATATTCCTTAATAAATTTTTGTCAGGCTCACAAGTTAAGACCTCGTATTTATTTTTTTTTAAAACTTTAGCTACCTGTTTTCCTGTTCTTATACTTATCAATCGTTCCTTAGAAATACCCCCACAAAGAACTAAAATTTTATTTTTTTTCATTATTCTAATATCTTGATTTCTTTTTCTAATTTAATGCCAGTTTTTTTTTCTACACTCTCTTCAACAAACTTTATCAATTTACTCATATCATTAAAACTAGCGTTATTTTTGTTTACAAAAAAATTACAATGTTTGTTAGAAATACACGCATCTCCAAAACTTAAATCTGCAGGTACCGATTCTTTAATAAGTTCCCATACTTTTTTATTAGATTGGTTAATAGGATTTTTAAAAGTACTGCCACTTGTTTTGATTTTAGTTGGTTGTGTGCTGTCTTTTCTTTTTTTTAATTCAATAACTTTTTTTTTAATTTTATTCTTATCTTCCCTTTCACCTTTAAAAGATGCGCTTAAAAATATTAAGTCTTCAGGTAAATCATTATTTCTGTATTCGAAAATAACTTTGTCAGCAGGTATTGTAGTAATACTTCCCATCCGATCAATTACTTGTATAGAAATGAGTATATCTTTAAACTCCTGGTTAAAACAACCCGCGTTCATTTTTAAACCTCCACCAATAGTACCAGGTATGCAAGCTAAAAATTCTAAACCACCTATCTCATTCTCTAGAGCAAAATCAGATAATTTTTTATCTGTACATGCGCTTCCCGCTACGATGATATCATTAGGTAATAACGAAACATTTGAAAAATTTTTGCCTAATTTAATAACTACACCATCATAAGTATTATCGTTTATAAGGGTATTAGAGCCAGCACCTAAAAGATAAATTTTTTCTTTTGTCCCAAATTTTTTTAAAAATATAACTAAATCAGATAAAGACTCTGGTCTAAAATAAACCTTGGTTTTGCCTCCAATATTAAACCAATTACTTTTTTTTAGATCATAATCAAAATAAATCTTACTGTTTATTTCATCTGAAAATTTTTTTATTTCCTCTTCTATCATTATATTAATTTTGGCAACTCCTTCATCCAACTAGAAATTGTTCCAGCACCCATTCCAATAACTATTTTTTTTCCATATATATTATTTTTTATAAATTTAGCTAATTCATACTGATCATTAATTAAAAAAAGTTTAACATTCGAATTTTTAATAATATCCTTGGCAAAATTATTATAATTAAATCCTAATTTCATTTTTTCTCCTGCTGTGTAGACTGGACATAAAATTACAGTATTAGCTTTACTAAATGACATGGTAAATTCTTTTTTAAGATCTTTTAATCTCGAAATTCTGTGAGGTTGAAATATGCAGATTATTTCTTCTTTTTTATAAGCAGCTCTCACACCATTTAAAACTTCTTTAATTTCTGTTGGATGGTGTGCGTAATCGTCATAAAAACTAGTTTCTCTATATGTAAATATTTTATTAAATCTTCTTTGTACTCCTTTAAATTCTTTTAAACCTTTTTTAATAATATTCTTAGATATTCCAATTGTTGAAGCTACTGCGGCAGCAGCAGTTGCATTTCTAATATTGTGAATTCCAAGTAAAGGTATCTTAATTTTGTTAATAGTTATATTTTTTTTTCCTGGTAATTTAATTGACAATTTATATTCCGAGAAATCTTTTGAGGGTTTTACGTTTTGAATATGGAACTGAGACTTGGGATTAGTTCCATAAGTATAATAGTTTTTTATTTTTATCTTTTTTAATAATTCAATATTATTTTTATCATCTATACAAATAAATGACTTACCGAATGAAGGAACTTTATTAATAAATTTTATGAATAAATTCTTAAGGTCATTCATTGATTTATAATAATCCATATGCTCTCTGTCTATATTTGTCACAATAGAATAGGTTGGTGACACATATATAAAACTGCCGTCTGACTCATCTGCTTCTAATATGCACCAATCACTCTTTCCAAGTTTTGCTGAATTATTGAGTGAATTAAGTACACCACCATTTATAATTGTTGGGTCTAGCTTTGTTTTAGAAAAAATTGCAGCTAATAAAGATGTTGTTGTTGTCTTACCGTGAGATCCAGTAACAACAATATTTTTGGTTAACGAAACTATATGCGCCAACATCTCGCCTCTTTTATACACTGGAAGTTGTTTTTTTTTAGCTTCTATTAATTCTGCGTTATTTTCTTTAATTGCCGACGAAACAACTAGAATGGTAGCATTTTTAATATTTGCTTTTGTGTGGTTAATTAAAATCTTAATTTTATTTTTTTTTAGTCGATCAATGTTCTTATTATTTTTAACATCACTGCCTTGAACATTAAAACCCATTCCTCTCATTATTAATGAAAGACCACTCATTCCAATTCCACCGATACCGACAAAATGTATGACTTCAGTTTTTGCTAATTCAATTTTCATTAATACTAAATATGATTTTCTGATTTATATTATTCCATGTATTTTCATAGCTAAAATTTTTCATATTCTTTTTTTTATCTAAATATTCTTGTTTATTTTCGATAATATTAATTATTTTGTCTGCTAAATTGATATTGCTGATTTCATTTTGATTCAATACCCAGTTACAGCCAAGTTGGTAATAAAAAAATGCATTTTCAAATTGATGATTATCTTTAGCACTTGGTAAAGGTATAGCAATGTGAGGTACATTTAGATAAATTAATTCTGCTAGGGTCGTTGCACCAGCTCTTGTTATGCACATATTTGATTTACACATAAAATTAGCAATATTCTCATTAAAATCAAATAATTCACTTTCAATATTATTTTCTAAATAAAATCTTTTTAAATATTTATAATTTTTAAAACTAGTTTGTTGAAAAATTTTTAATTTATATTTTTTAGAAATTTTTATTATTGACTCCATGACTATAGTATCAAATAATTTTGCACCTTGACTACCACCCACTATTAATAAATTAATGTCTTCATTCTTACTTTCATGTAATTTAGTAGAATAGAACTCTTTTCTTAATAAGGCAGGAATTAATGAAATTTTATTCTTTAAACTATTTGGAAAGTTTTTAATCTTATCTGAATAACAAAAAATTTTTATACAAGAATTAATAAAAAATTTATTTGATTTGCCTAAAACCATATTTGGCTCAAATAAAAATAACTTTATATTGAGAATTCTAGATGCAATACACAAGGGTAGTGACATATATCCTCCTGTCGAAATTAGTATTTCTATCTTTTTATTTTTTAAAAAAAAAAATGATTTAAATATTAAGCCTAATAATAAAAAAAATTGTATTGGTAATAAAAAAATATTTTTTGATATTTTGGGTACATTAATAATTTTTATATTATATTTATCTTTATTTAAAAATTTAATTCCCCTGTCATCTGATGTCATAAAAACATTAAATTCATCACTCAAATGTTCATAAAGTATTGTTGCTGGAACTACATGACCACCTGAACCACCTGTACTAATTAATAAATTTTTCATACTAGTTAGCTTTTCTTTTAGTTAAATTTAAAATAATTCCAGATAGAATGGACACACCTATAATTGAAGAACCACCATAACTTAAAAAAGGCAATGTCATTCCTGTTGTTGGGAATAATCTTATATTAACACCAACATTGATTAATGCTTGGGCCACGATAAGAGTGATTGACCCTACTAGAACAAGTTTAATTTTTTCACTTTTTTCAAGATATACTTTTTTAAATACACAGTAGATAAAAAATAAAAACATAGTTAGTATTAAAATAATTATAACAACACCAAATTCTTCAGATATTACAGAAATTATGAAATCGGTATGTGTTTCTGATCCTTTATACTTTAGTGTTCCTTCACCAATGCCTTTGCCAAAAAAACCACCACTTGTGATTCCATCAACAGATTTTTCTACTTGAGCATTATGTGTTCCAGTATCTGGGTTGAAAAAAGAGTGAATTCTATTTCTTATATATTCAAATTTAGAAATATTGAAGACCATGTACATTAAAGATATCAATGAAATGCCAAAAAAGGAAAGGAATACCATGAGACTTATTCCTGAAATAAAAACTAACGTTATCCATGATAAAAAAATGAGTAATGTTTGCCCAACATCTGGCTGCATCATTAACAAGAGTGATGTGGGAACTATTGCTATAAAACTAATAAAATATTTATAATAAACATGAATATTTTTTTCACTACTTAAAATAGTAGCAAGAAAAACTATTGTAAAAGGTTTAACAATTTCTATGGGTTGAAATCTTGGTAAAAATATTAAATCTAGCCAACGCTTTGCTCCTTTAACTTCCGTTCCAATTATTGGAACTAAAAGCAAAAATAACATAGAAGTAAAAAATAAAAAAATTGAAAGTTTAAATAGATTTTTTTCACTCAAAGATGAAAAAAATATTAAAATAATTATTCCAATAAAAACATATGCTAAGTGTTTAAAAAAGAAAAAATAACTATTAGTTTCAAGTTGATTGGATGCAATTAAAGAGGTTGATGCTAATGAGAAAAATAATCCTAAACCAAATAAGAGAATCACTAATGAAAAAATTACCTTATCAATATTTTTCCACCACCCATAATAAAGCCTGTAAATTAAATTATCATTTAACATTATTAAATTTCTTAATGAGATTATTAAAATACTTTCCTCTTTCTTCAAAATTTCTAAAACTATCAAAAGAAGCAGCGGCTGGACTAAAAAGAATAGTTTGGTGATTACTATTATTCCCTACATCTGTAAAAATTTTTTTAACTAAAGGTTTTAAGTTTATAAAATATTGATATTTTATTTTACCCTTTAATTGTTTAATAAAAAAATTCTTATCTTTTCCGAATATATATGCTTTGAAATTTTTGCAAGTATCTTTAGTTAATAAAAATTTATCTCCCTTTTTTGATAAACCACCAACTATCCACGAAATATTGGGTATTGATTTTAGTATACTCATTGATGATGAAAAACTTGTAGCCTTAGAATCGTTAATAATAGTTAAATTTTTAGATCTAAAAATTATTTGCTGCCTATATTTTAAACCAGTAAACTTGCTTAAGACTTTATATAAAAAGGTTTTTTTAATCTTAAGTACTTTTGCTATTTCTATAACAATCGTTAAATTCTCTTTATTACCCTCTGTCATAAAGTATGGATTATTTATTTTTTTTAAGATTGAGGGATTAATTTTTTTATTAACTTTAATTATTTTAGACAAAAAATTTTGATTTATTATTTCTTTTTTTATATAAAAATTATTTGTGTTCAATATTGCGTAGTCTTTTTTTGATTGATTTTTTATTAACTTAAACTTTGCTCTAATATAGTTTTTTAATGTTTTGTGCCTCTCTAAATGGTCAGGTGAAATATTCAATATAGCAGCAATATTAGACCTGAAGATTTTACTATAATCTAGCTGATAAGAGGAAGCTTCTATTACAAAAATAGTCTTATTTTTTACATTTTTTTCCAGCAATATAGGATTTCCTATATTTCCTACCAACCTAACATCTACTTTTTTCTGACTTAAAACTTCATATATGATTTTAGCAGTAGTTGATTTTCCATTTGTACCTGTAATAGTTATGTTTTTATTATTACCATATAGACTAAAAAAAAGATCTAAATCAGTATAAATTTTTTTTAAATTTTTTTTTAAAAACTTACTAAGTTTGCACTTATCAATATTAATTCCGGGGCTGATTATTATGTAATCAATATTTTTTTTTGTTATTTTCTTAAAAGCTATTATCTTTTTTTTTATTTCTAAATTTCGATTATTAGTTCTTTTATCATCGTATAGATATATTTCATTTTTTTTTTTTAAAAAATTAAAAGCAGATAGCCCACTTTTACCAAGTCCATAAATTAAGATATTTTTTTTGATAAAGATATTTTTCTTATTTAACATTATCTTAATTTTAATGTCGCTAAACCTATCATCGCAAGAATTATTGAAATTATCCAAAACCTAATTACTACAGTTGATTCAGCCCATCCTTTTTTTTCAAAATGATGGTGTATAGGTGCCATTCTAAAAACTCTTTTTCCTGTTAACTTAAATGATAATACTTGAACAATAACTGATACAGCTTCTAGTACAAATAATCCTCCTGTTATTGCCAAAACAATTTCATGTTTAGTAATTATTCCGATCGCACCTAGTGATCCACCAAGCGCTAACGATCCTGTATCCCCCATAAATATTTTTGCTGGTGGAGCGTTAAACCACAAGAAGCCCAAACAAGCACCAATAATTGATCCACAAAAAATAGATACTTCACCCATACCTTGAATATAAGGTATTTGTAAATAATCAGAGAAAACTATGTTGCCTGTTACATAGCTAATAAAGGCAAAACATCCTGCAACCAATATAACTGGAACTGTTGCTAAACCATCAAGACCATCAGTTAAATTTACTGCATTTGATGATCCTACAATTATGAATAAAGAAAACGGTATAAAAAACCATCCAAGATTTATTATTAAATTTTTAAAAAATGGAAAATATAAATTTGTTAATTCTTCATTTTCAGAAAAATGAAGTAACATTAGTGTGCCCAATAAGGCTATTAAAATTTGTGCAACAATTTTAAATCTAAATGAAATACCAGATGAATTTTTAAATTTAATTTTTTTATAGTCATCATATGCTCCTAAGAAACCATAAGAGGTGACTATATAAAGTAAAAACCAAATATAGTTATTTGCTAAATCCCCCCATAACAAAATTCCAGAAAATAAACCCAAAAGTATCAACACCCCTCCCATGGTTGGCGTACCTATTTTTTTTATAATATGATCTGTTGGTCCATCTTTTCTTATTGGGTTTAAAATTTTGCGAGCTGAAAAAAATTTAATAAATGGAGTACCCACTACCAAAACTACAGCCATAGATGTAAACATGGCTAAACCCGTTCTAACAGTAAGATACTTGAAAACATTCAAAAACGTATATTGATCTATTAACTCTAAAATTATGCTATAAAGCATTGATTTTACCAACCTTTAAATTATTCGTTATTTCGTTAAGTCCTGTAGAATTTGAACCTTTAATCATTAAATAATCATTATTATCTATATGGTTCTTAATCAAATTAATTATTTGTGAATTCTTTTTCAATATTAAACCCTTTTTACTTTTATGAAGATTTTTATAAGTACCTTTCATATATTTTCCTACAACATTAACTTTATCTATTGATGTATTGTTTATAACTTTACTAACTCTTGAATGCAATTTTTTAGAAAATTTTCCTAATTCCAACATGTCACCAAGTATTAAATGTTTTTTAGCGTTATTAACTTTTAAAATA
>Ga0307986_10001020_pt1 | contig 20748 bp, 22 predicted proteins | sample EllFjometageno82_FD_203170 | JGI IMG/M metagenome (GOLD analysis project Ga0307986, IMG submission 203170) | Marine microbial communities from Ellis Fjord, Antarctic Ocean - #82 | ecosystem: Environmental > Aquatic > Marine > Unclassified | place: Southern Ocean | collected 2014-10-09
AACGTTAGGATTAACAGCTTTCTTAAAACTGCCCACTTCATATTCAAATGGTTTTCTTGCATCTAAAATAAAAGTATTTTTATCTTTGATAAGATTGTTCCATTTCAAAGGCTCAACATAATTGGCTTTCTTGTTCTTGGCTGAGATATTTAAACCCATTGGCACGACTTCTTTCTTTATTTTAATTTTAGGCTTATGAAATGGTTGAAATTTACTTTTTGACAAGTTTTCACTATCAAAATTTACAATACCAAATAAACTTTTTATTTTTTTAGATATTAGAAAAATATTATTATATTTACCAGATATAGTTCCATTAAGCCCTTCATTTGAAACAATAAGAATTCCCTTAATGTTGTTATCTATAAATAGTTTGTGGAGAATAAGTTTATTTTTTTTTAATGACTTTAATTTTTTAAATTTATAGAAACCTAAAACAATAAACATTATAATTTACTACAAATTGTAAGACCGTCTCCAAGTGGAAGAATTACTTGCTCTGTTCTTTTATCGTTTTTAACAAAAGTGTTAAAATCTCTAATAATTTTCGTAAATTTTTCGTTATTCTCTATATCTGCGACCTCGCCGTGCCATAAAACATTATCTATAATAATTAAACCACCCGATTTAGTCATTTGAATAACTTTATCATAATAGTTTATATAATTATTTTTGTCAGCATCTATAAAAATAATGTCAAAGATTAAATTATCGTTTTTCAATTCTTCTAATGTTTCTAAAGCGGGCTTAACAATTGTTTTGATTTTTTTATCTTGATTAGCTTTTTTAAAAAAACTTTGAGCTTTTGAATTAGTTTCAGCGTTTTTATCTAAAGCAATTAGACTTCCATCATTAGGCAAGCCCAAAGCCATTGATAATGTACTAAGGCCAGTAAATGTTCCTATTTCTAATATTTTTTTGGCTTTGGATATTTTTGTAATTAATTCCAAAAAATAACATTGGGATACAGCTATTTGCATTCTTTTGATATCACCTAAACTTTCATTGTAAGAAATTATTTGACTTTGAACTGGATGGAGTTTTTTGCTTAAATCTTGAATATAATTTTGTATTTTGCTATTAATATCAAAATCTTTACCCATTATTACTTTAATTTTTTCTTTAGTATTTGATTTACTAGTTGAGGGTTGGCTTTACCTCCTGAAACTTTCATAACTTGACCAACAAAAAATCCAAATAGTTTGTCTTTACCAGATTTATATTGATCCACTTTATCTTTATTATCAGCAAGTATTTTATCTATAATCCCCTCTAATTCTTTTGGATCGCTCTTTTGCTGTAAACCTTTGCTTTCAATAATTTTATTAGGTTCTTCTCCTGTTTCTTTCATTACTTCAAAAACTTCTTTAGCAGTTCTTCCAGATATGACTCCTGAACTAATTGAATCTATTAATTGAGACATTTTTTTAGTTGTGACTGGAGATTGAGAGATAGAAATATTTTTATCATTTAAAGAAGCAAAAAGATCTCCTATAATCCAATTTTTAGCTAACTTGATATCTGAATTTTTAACAACTTCCTCAAAGTATTCTGATATTTCTTTTTCTGACACAAGGATATTAGCTTCATAAGCACTTAATGAATAATCTTTAATAAAGCGTTCTTTTTTTTGATCAGGCAATTCTGGCAAATTTTTTTTTAAATTTTCAATTAATTCCTTATCAAGATTTAAAGGAAGCAAGTCTGGGTCTGGAAAATATCTATAATCATGAGCATCTTCCTTAGACCTCATAGATCTAGTTTCATTCTTTTTTATATCAAACAATCGCGTTTCTTGATCAATTGATTTGCCTGACTCTAATAGCTCAACTTGTCTCTGAGCTTCATAAGCAATAGCCATTTCCATAAATTTAATTGAATTAACATTTTTTATTTCACATCTAGTTCCTAATTCTTTATCACCTTCCTTCCTAACAGAAACGTTAACATCCGCTCTTAAGGACCCCTCCTGCATATTTCCATCGCATGTTCCTAAATATTTCATGATAGATCTAAGTTTCTTTACATAGGCATTAACTTCATCTGGTGATCTCAAATCTGGTTTACTTACAATTTCCATTAAAGCAACACCTGATCTATTTAAATCTACATAAGTATTACTTGGATCAAGATCATGAATACTTTTACCAGCATCTTGTTCTAAATGAAGTCTTTCAATACCAATAGTCTTTGTACCCCCTGGTAAATCTAAAGTTATTTTTCCTTCACCAACTATAGGATTTTTATATTGTGATATTTGATAACCTTGAGGTAGATCAGCATAAAAATAATTTTTTCTGTCAAAAACAGAATAAGTATTAATTTTTGCATTTAAACCAAGTCCAGTTTTAACTGCTTGTTGAATACAGTATTCATTAATAACTGGTAACATTCCTGGAAAAGCTGAATCTACAAGACTAACTTGAGTATTAGGTTCTGCTCCAAATTTAGTTGATGATCCAGAAAAAAGTTTTGAATTAGAGGTTACTTGAGCATGTACTTCTAGCCCTATAACTACTTCCCATTTACCTTTTTCACCATTGATTAAATACTTTTCATTTTCTTTAGTCATTATTTTTCCCACCATCTATTAAGATTTTGTTTAAAATTTATTTTCTTTTCAGCGGCAAATGCAATATTTAAAAGTTTTTGTTCGTCTAAAGCTTTGCCTATTAATTGAAGACCAAGCGGATAGTTATTATTATCTGTACCTGCTGGGATTGATATAGCAGGAATCCCAGCTAAATTTACTGGAACAGTAAAAATATCATTTAAGTACATTGATATTGGATCGTCTTTTTTTTCATCTATTTTAAAAGCAACGCTTGGGGTAGATGGCGTAAGAATAGCATCAACTTTTTTAAATGATTGATCAAAGTCATTTTTGATCAGTTGTCGAACTTTTTGTGCTTTAATATAATAAGCGTCATAATAACCAGACGATAAAACATAAGTTCCAATTAAAATTCTTCGCTTTACTTCATCCCCAAAACCTTCCGACCTAGTATTTTCGTACATCTCTATTAAATTATTTCCTTTAGATGATCTAAACCCATATTTAACTCCGTCATATCTAGCTAAATTAGAAGATGCTTCTGCTGGCGCAACAATATAATAAGTTGGCAGAGCATATTTTGTATTCGGTAAAGAAATATCAATAATTTCAGCTCCAGATTCTTTTAATATTTTTTTTCCATTTTCCCAAAGTTGGTCTATCTCTTTGGGCATTCCATCAACTCTATATTCTTTTGGGATCCCTATTTTCAAGCCTTTTATATTATCTGTTAAATTTTTTGAGTAATTTTCTTTTTTTTTATTAATAGAAGTAGAATCTTTTTTATCAAAACCTGCCATAGCTTCTAACATTAAAGCGCAATCCTCTACTGTTTTTGTCATTGGACCTGCTTGATCTAATGAAGATGCGAAAGCTACTATTCCCCATCTAGAACATAAACCATAAGTAGGTTTAAGCCCTACAGTGCCTGTAAAGGATGCTGGTTGTCTTATAGATCCGCCTGTGTCTGTTCCTATAGTTGTTGGGGTTAAATCTGAAGCTAAGGCACTTGCTGAACCACCTGATGAACCACCTGGTACAGTATTTTCTGCAATCGGATTCATTACATTTCCAAAATAGCTAGTTTCATTAGACGAACCCATTGCATACTCATCACAATTTAATTTACCTAACAGGAAAGCACCTTCATTCCATAAATTTTTTGTTATTGTTGACTCATAATTAGGAATAAAATTTTCTAACATCTTGCTGCCAGCGGTTGTTTTAACACCTTCAGTACAAAATAAATCTTTAACTGCTATTGGTACACCTGGCAAAAGAGTATCTAACTTAGGATTTTTATCAAAAGTTTTAGCTTTTTCTAAAGCTTGTTCGTTGCAATTTGTAATAAAAGAATTTAATTTTTTATCTTTTTTAATATTGTCAATAAATGAAGCTGTTACTTCTTGGGATTTAATTTCTTTTTTTTTAATTAAATTAACTATTTCTGATAAGCTTTTTTTTGTTATATCTGACACTATTCAATAACCTTTGGTACAACAAAAAACTCTTCATTTTTTTTTGGTGAATTTTCTAGAATTTTATCTCTTATTTTTCCATCATTGATTTCGTCTTTTCTAGATCTTAAAGGCTCATTTAAAATTGATGATAAAGGCTCAACATTATCAGTATTTAACTCATTAAGTTGTTCAATAAATTTGAAGATAGATGAAAGGTCTTTAGTTAAATCATCAATTTTACTCTCATCAACTGAAATTCGAGCCAATTTACTAACATGTTTAATTTTATCTTTATCTATAGACATTTGTGAATTATGTTAATTATACAGGAAATTAATATCATAAAATATAACATAAACATGCTCGATATTGAAGATTTTAAGAAAAAACTAGATAAAAAATCTAGATTAATGGGAATAGACCCTGGTAGAAAACGTGTAGGGATAGCCATTTCTGATGAAAATAAAATTGTTGCAACTCCATATACTACAGTTATAAAAAATAAATATTCAGACTTTGTTAAAGATATAAAAAAAATAGTTGATGAAAATCAGATAAAAGGAATAGTTATTGGAAATCCTATTAATATGGACGGATCTCCTAGCCAATCCTCTCAATCAGCAAAAGATTTGGCAATAAATCTATCAAGAGATGTTACTGTAAATATCACGTTATGGGATGAGAGATTATCAAGCCAAGGAGCGTTTAATTTATCTAATGATTTAGGGTCTAATACTAGTGGTAAAATCAAAAAATTAGATGAAAATTCAGCGCAATTTATCCTACAAGGAGCGTTGGATTATATTACTAAAGAAAATACTTGATCTGATACCATAAAAGCCCTATAGAGTTGATTTTAATGGCAGCAAGAAAAAATACTTCAGCTATTAAAGACCCTCCAAAACATCTTCTGGGTATACAAAACCTATCGGTTCAAGAAGCTAAACAAATTTTAAAAGAAGCTAAAGAATTTATAATTCTTAATAGAAGTGACTCTAAAAAACTTGATGTGCTGAGAGGTAAAACTCAAATTAATTTGTTTTTTGAGCCCTCAACTAGAACGCAAAGTTCTTTTGATTTAGCCGGAAAAAGATTGGGAGCTGATGTTATGACGATGAACATGGATAACTCTGCACTTAAAAAAGGTGAAACTCTTATGGATACTGCAATGACATTGAATGCAATGCATCCAGACTTAATCGTAATTAGACACCAAGATTCTGGTGCACCAAATTTATTATCACAAAAAGTTAATTGTGCGGTTATAAATGCTGGTGATGGAAGAAGAGAACATCCTACTCAAGCTCTACTCGATGCGTTAACAATAATAAATCGTAAAGGTAAAATTGAAGGACTTAAAATTGCAATTTGTGGAGATATACTTCACTCAAGAGTAGCGAGATCAAATATTTATTTAATGAACATGTTAGGAGCAGAAGTTAATGTAATAGCACCCAAAACTTTAATGCCAAAATCAATTGATAGACTTGGTGTAAAATCTTTTACAAATATGAAAAAAGGATTAGATGGTTGTGATATTGTTATGATGTTAAGATTACAAAATGAAAGAATGCAAGGTTCTTTTTTACCGTCAAAAAGAGAATATTATGAATTTTATGGTTTAACTCCAGAGAAGTTAAAATATGCAAGTAAGGATGCCCTGATAATGCATCCAGGTCCTATGAATAGAGGTGTAGAGATAGACACAAAATTAGCTGACGACATAAATGTGAGCTTAATTAAAGAACAAGTTGAATTAGGGGTTGCAGTAAGAATGGCTTGTTTAAAAAGGTACTGCAAATAAATGAAAGAAAAAATTTTTATTAATGCGAGAATAATTGATCCTTCTCAAAAAATGGATGAAAAAGGTTCTTTAATTTTAGATAAAAATGGAAAAGTTAAAGCAATTGGTAAAGATGTTAAAAATTCAGATGTTAATTCATCTGTTGAAAAAATTGATGTAAAAGGAAATATTTTAATTCCAGGAATAGTCGACATGAAAGCATTTGTTGGTGAACCAGGATATGAATATAAAGAAAATTTTAGAACTTTAAGCCAAGCTGCTTTAGCTGGTGGTGTTACTTCTATAGTCACAATGCCAAACACGAAACCAATAATTGATAATGTTTCAATGGTTGACTTTATAATAAGACGTGGCCGAGACAAAGCATCGGTAAACCTCTTTCCTTGTGCTTCAATAACTAAGCAAATAGAGGGTAATTTAATGACTGAATTTGGTTTGCTTTCTTCAAGAGGCATTGTTGGTTTTAGTGATGTAAATAAAACTATTCAAAATACAGAACTAATGGCAAGAATTATGGATTACGCTTCAGACATAGGAGTGCTTATAATGCAACATGCAGAAGATTATGAATTGTCAAAAAACGCATGCATTAATGATGGTGAGATAGCTACAAGACTAGGTCTTGAAGGTGTTTCATCAATAGCAGAAAAAATAATTATTGAAAGAGATTTAAGTTTACTAAGTGAGTATCCTTGTAGATATCACATTAATCAAATTTCATCTAAAAATTCACTTGAAGTCATTAAAAAAAATAAAAATAATGGAAAAAAATTCAGTGTAGGTGTTTCTATCAACAACTTATCATTAAATGAAAATGATATTGGTGAGTTTAAAACTTTTTTAAAAACATCACCGCCATTAAGAACAGAAGATGATAGGTTGGCTCTTGTTGAAGGAATAAAAGAAAATTTAATTGATGTAATAGTGTCTGATCACTTGCCAGAAGATGAGGAAAGCAAAAGACTGCCATTTGCTCGAGCTGCTACAGGAGCAATTGGGATTGAAACGTTGTTGCCACTCGCTCTTGAAATGTACCACAACGAATCTTTGCCACTAAATAAGATAATTGAAACTATTACTATTAACCCATCTAAAATTTTAAAGATTAATAAAGGCAGTCTTAAAAAAGGATCAGATGGAGATATATGTATTTTTGATTTAGAAACACCATGGAAGATTGATGCAGAACGTTTAAAATCAAAATCTAAAAATACAGCTATAGAGGACAGAAAACTTCAAGGAAAAGTATTAATGACCTTTTTAAATGGAGAACTAGTATTTAACCAATAATTAATATGGATTTTTTATTAGTATTTCTTTATTCATATTTTTTAGGTTCAATTCCCTTTGGCTTAATAATAACTAAAATTTTTTTAAAAAAAGACATTAGAAATATAGGCTCAGGAAATATTGGAACAACTAATGTTTTGAGAACAGGGAAAAAATCTTTAGCCTTTGCAACGCTTTTACTAGACGCTTTAAAAGGTTACGCTTCAGTAGTAGTTTCTTTAATTTATTTCAATGATTTGATTTTTTTGTCCGCACTAATTTGTTTTATAGGACATGTTTTTCCAATTTGGCTAAGTTTTAGAGGTGGAAAAGGAGTAGCTGTTTACCTTGGAATTATTATATCTTTATCTTTTCCTTTAGGAATTGTTTTTGGTGTTTCTTGGTTGTTTATAGCTTTAATATTTAAATACTCTTCACTATCTTCAATGGTTGGAGCATTAACAGTTTTACTTTATTCAATTTTATTGAATGATTATTCTCTTAGTTTTTTTCTTTTTATGATTTTCATAATTATTCTATTTACACATAGAGAGAATATAAAAAAATTAAAAAATTCTGAAGAGAGTAAGATCAAGTTATAATTCCTGTTAATCTTAACTTTTTAATATAAAAATTGACAAAGTCTGTTTTATTTGAAAATAAACAGAATAATGAATTTAGTAATTGTTGAAAGTCCTGCAAAAGCTAAAACAATAAATAAGTATTTAGGTAAAGATTATTTAGTTCTAGCAAGTTATGGACATATACGAGACCTGCCTTCGAAAAATGGATCGGTGGATCCTGAAAATAAATTTAAAATGCTTTGGGAAATAGATTCTTTTTCAAAAAAATATCTTAAAGAAATTACTGATGCGGCTGAAGATTCTACAAAAATTATTCTTGCAACAGATCCAGATCGTGAAGGTGAAGCAATTGCTTGGCATGTTAAAGAAGTTTTAGAATCAAAAAAGTTGCTTAAAGGTAAAGGTTTAGAAAGAGTTGTTTTTAACGAAATTACTAAAACTGCAATTTTAGATGCAATAAAAAATCCCAGGGATATAGAGTTACCATTAGTTGAAGCATATCTAGCGAGGAGAGCGCTTGATTATTTGGTTGGTTTTAATATTTCTCCAATACTTTGGACAAAACTACCTGGTTCAAAATCAGCAGGAAGAGTTCAATCTGTTGCTCTTAAACTTATCACTGAAAGAGAGAAGGAAATTGAATTATTTAATCCAGAAGAATATTGGACCTTATCTTCTGAATTTACAAATACTGATAATAAAAACTTTATTTCTAAACTAAGTTTATATAATAAAAATAAAATTGAAAAATTTACCTTTAAGAATAAAGAAGAAATCGATAAAGCTATTTTAGTAATTAATAAATCTAAATTTACAATTAAAGATGTTAACTCAAAAATTTTTAAACGAAATCCTTTAGCTCCGTTTACAACATCAACCTTACAACAAACAGCCTCCGGAAGATTTGGTTTTGGAGCTTCACGAACAATGCAAATTGCTCAAAGATTATATCAGGGAATTGATATTGAGGGAGAAACTACAGGTCTTATCACTTATATGAGAACAGATGGTACAAGTATTTCTAAAGAAGCAATACAAGAGTTTAGAGAATTAATTAAAAATGATTTTGGAAATGAATTTTTGCCTGATCAACCTAATAGCTTCGCTGGTAAAAAAGCAAAAAATGCCCAAGAAGCACACGAAGCCATAAGACCTACTGATGTTACTCGTAAACCAGCTGATATTAAAAAATATGTTAACGCAGATCAATATAAACTTTATGATTTGATATGGAGTAGAGCTTTGTCATCTCAAATGAATCCCGCTGAATTTGATAGAAATACAATCCTTATTTCATCAAAAGATGAAAACATTAACTTTAGAACGACTGGTTCAGTTATTAAATTTGAGGGATTTTTAAAAGTTTATGATGTTCAAGAAACTGATGAGGATGCTAAGAATATACTGCCCGAAGTGAAAATTGGTGATGATATAAATATACTAAAAATTAACGATGAACAACATTTCACGGATCCACCCCCGAGGTTTTCTGAAGCAAGTTTAGTTAAAAAAATGGAAGAGCTGGGTATTGGTAGACCGTCTACGTATGCAAGTATTATATCGGTATTATCAACTAGAAACTACGTAGAGCAAATAAATAAGAGGTTTCACCCTACTGATAGAGGAAAATTAATATCAGCTTTTTTAGAAAAACTGTTCTCAAAATATGTGGATTACAATTTTACAGCGGAGTTAGAAAACCAATTAGATGAAATAACTAGTGGCAAAATTGAATGGATTGAAGTTTTAAATAACTTTTGGAAAGATTTTTACAAAAATGTTGTAGAAGTAAAAGAAATAAGAACACGTGAAGTTCTTGATTTATTAAATGAAAGCTTAGGGGCTTTAATATTTGAAAGAGATGCTAATAATTCTGTAGATCGTAAGTGTAAACTTTGCTCTAACGGAGAGCTAAGTCTTAAAAATAGTTTTAGAGGTGGTGCTTTTATAGGATGTTCTAATTACCCAGAGTGTAAATTTACAAGACCTCTTTCTAAATCAAAAGCAGCAGCTCAATATAATTTAGCTGAACCTAAATTACTGGGCCAAAATGATTTTGGCAAAGACATATATTTAAAAAATGGAAGATTTGGACCTTATTTACAATATGAAAAAGAAACAGATAAAGAAGAAGAGAAAATAAAAAAAACAAAAAAGAGAAAAAAAAAAATAAAAGAAAATGATCATCTTAAAAATGTTTCAATACCTAAGGGAATAGAGGTTGATAGTATAAGTTTAGAGCAAGCTAAATTCCTTTGTTCTTTACCTAAGGCACTGGGAAAACATCCCGACTCAGGTCAAGATATAACTTTAAATTCAGGAAGATTTGGACCATATCTTAAATGTGAAAACAAATCAGCTCGACTAGAAAATATTGAAGAACTTTTTACAATTGGTATTAATAGAGCGGTAACACTAATTGCTGATGCTAAACCTGGGAGGATTTCATCTTCAACAATTAAAGATTTAGGTGAACACCCCGAAGATAAAAAGCCTGTAAGAGTTATGAAGGGTCAATTTGGACCATATATAAAATATAAATCATTAAATGCTACAATACCTGAAGAGAAGGATCCAAGTGAACTGACAATGGAAGAAGCGCTAATATTGATAGAAAAAAGAAAAGAATATGATAAGACTAAGAAAAAAAGGAGAAAAAAATGAAAAAAATGAAAAAAACTTTAATACTATTTATACTTTTAACTTTTAGTTTTAACTCTTCAGTTAATGCTGAAGAAAAAAAATGTAAAACTTTCGATGTAGGATGTAAGATGGGAAAATTTCTTTCTGATACTAAAGAGTTCCAAAAAAAAGGTTTAAAACAAAGCAAAGTTCAAATTAAGGATAATGTTAATATTATAGATAAGAAAAAAAAATAATTTAAATGTCAGCAGAAGAGAAAATAAAAGATCTAAATCTTCAATTACCTGATCCAAAGGACCCTGTAGGTTCATATTTAGCTACAAAACTTACAGGGAAATTACTTTATATTTCTGGACAAATATCAATTGATGATAAAGGTGAACTGATTACAGGTAAACTTGGTAAAGATTTTGATGTTAATCAAGGTTATGAAGCTGCAAAAAGATGTGGCTTAGCTATAATTTCTCAAGTTAAAAAAGCGTGTAACAATGATCTTTCAAAAGTTAAAACATGTGTAAAACTAACAGGATACGTTAACTCATCTGATAATTTTACTGATCAGCCTAAAGTTATAAACGGTGCGTCAGAGATTATTGCAGCCGTTTTTGATGACCGGGGGCTACACACTAGAGCTGCTGTCAGTGCAAATAGTCTACCTTTAGGAGTTGCTGTTGAAGTTGACGCAATATTTGAGATTAAATAGAATTTGGTCTTCCTATCGAATAATATTTTATTTTTTTATCTCTCATTTCATTGTAATTAAAAAGATTTCTTAGATCGTATACTTTTAGGCTTTTACTGTTATTTATTTTCTTAAAATCGATGGTTTTAAATTCATCCCACTCAGTGTGTAAAATAATTAAATCTGCATCTTTGCAGTTATCTTTTATATTTTTTTCAAACTTACAGTTTTTTAATTTAGAAAATTCTAATTTTTCTCCTGTAGGATCGTAATAAGACACTTTTGCACCTTTTTTACATAGATAAGGTATCATCTTTAAGCTGGTTGAATCTCTCATATCATCAGTATTGGGTTTAAATGTTACACCTAAAAAAGATATTTTTTTGTTTTTAAGTTCAGCTCCAACAATTTTTACTATTCTTTTTGTATGAAGATCAACTCTTTTGAGATTAGATTTAATTACTGACTTAACTACAGAGAGATCTATTTTGAATTTATCAGCAACAGAAACCAGTCCTTTAGTATCTTTAGGAAAACATGAGCCACCATAAGCTGGACCTGCTCTTAAAAACCTACTACCTATCCTTTTATCTGAACCCATGCCTAAAGAAATGTCTTCAATATTTATATTTGTTTTTTCGCAAAGATTTGCAAGTTCATTAATAAATGTGATTTTTGTTGCTAAAAATGCATTAGATGCATATTTGATTAATTCAGCCCCTCTTCTAGAGGTTGAAAAAAATTTTGCTCCCTTGTTTACTAATGGTGTGTAAAGAAACTTCATTTTTTTTAAAACATTTTTATTATTTGAGCCAACTACAATTCTATCAGGATATCTAAAGTCTCTTATAGCCTCTCCTTCTCTCAAAAATTCTGGATTAGAGACAATTTCAAAATTTTTTTTCTTTTTACTTTTAATTAACTTTTCTATTTCATCACCTGTTCCTATTGGAACGGTTGATTTTGTTATTATGATTTTTTTTTTATTAGTTACTGAAATAATTTCTTTTATAGATTTATAAATATAAGATAAATTTACTTTATTAGATCCTTTTTTATTAGGTGTGCCAACGCATATAAAAATTAAATCAGAAGCGTTTACAGCCTTATTAAGATCATTTGTAAAAATTAATCTTTTAGATAAAAAATTTTTTTTAATCAGTTCATCTAAGCCAGGTTCATAAATTGGAGAAACTCCAGAATTTAAAGCGGTAATTTTTGATAAATCTTTATCTACACAATAAACTTCATTTCCAATGTCAGCAAAACAAGCGCCGCTCACTAAGCCAACATAACCTGTTCCTATCATGCATAATTTCATTTTTTACCTTTTGCAATTTCTTTACATGAATTAATATAACCTTTTAAAGTGCCGCAATCCAAGTATTTGCCTTGGAAAATATTTGCAAAAAAAAGATTATTTTCCTTAATAAGATTTTTTATTGCATCGGTAATATGTATCTCACCATTTTTGCCTGGTTTAAGTTTTTTTATTTCTTTGAAAATTTGGCGGGGTAAAATATATCTACCAATAATTGCATAATTAGATGGAGCTTTGTTAAAACTTGGTTTTTCAACTACATCATTTATTTTAAAGTAATTTTTTTTTTTTTCTTTAACAGATAAGATCCCCCATCTAGAAACAGTTTTTTTATTCACAGTCTTAGTAGCAATAATGGATGATTTTGTCTTTAAATGTAACTTAATCATTTCTTTAGAGCAATTTTTTTTAATTATCAAATCATCTGGAAGCAACATCATAAAATAATTATCTTTTATTAACTTTTTACATTTTAAAATAGCATCACCAGTACCTTTTGGTTTGTTTTGGTAAACAAATCTAATCATTTTTTGATATTTTTTTATTCTTTTAAATTCAGCTATAATGAGTTTGTCCTTTTTTTTTTTTATAATTTTTTCGTAAAAAGCATCGTTAAAAAAATACCTTCTTATACTTTCTTTTTTTTTTGATATTATGAATATAAATTTTTTAATCCCAGCTTCTATGCACTCGTCCATTACATACTCAATATTAGGCCTACCATTTAAGGGTAATAATTCTTTAGGCATCACGCTAGTGAGTGGCAACATTCTAGTGCCAAGTCCTGCTAATGGAATAATTGCTTGTTTTATCATATGATTCTTATAATAGTTATTATCATCACAGTGAACAAATGAAAATATTTAAAAGCAAACATAAATTAAAAAAAGAGATTTTAGGTATCAGAAATATATCCTTTGTGCCAACAATGGGTGGTTTGCACAAAGGCCACATATCTTTAATTAAAAAGTCAAAAAAAATTAAGGGAAAAACACTAGTTTCTATCTTTGTTAACCCCAAGCAGTTCAATAATCAAAAAGATTTTTTTAATTACCCTAAAAATCTTAAAAACGATATATCTCTACTTAAAAATCTTAAAGTTGATTTAGTATTTATTCCTTCTGTAAAAGATATTTATTCTTTTAAAACTAAAAATAACTTTTTTTTAGAAAAATTCTCAAAGCAACTTTGTGGAAAAACAAGAAAAAATCATTTTGAGGGTGTAATTAACGTTATAAATAGATTTTTAGAAATAATTAAACCTAAATATATAGTTTTAGGTAATAAAGATTTACAACAGTTGTATCTAATTAATTTACATATTCTAAAAAAAAGAATTCGAACAAAAGTTATAAAATGTAAAATAGTAAGAGAAAAAAATGGAGTTGCTTGTTCAACTAGAAATAAAAACCTTACAAACAAACAATTTGAAACTGCATCAAAAATCTATTTATATTTGTTTAATAAAAAAAAAAAGTTAAAAAAAAGTCTTTTTAATTTTAGCAAAAAAAGATTAAAAAATGATATAATCAATCTTGGTTCTAAGAAAGTTGATTATGTAGAACTTCTCAATTCTATAACTTTAAAACCCATTAAAAGTAGAAAAGAAAAATTTAGAATATTTGTTGCATACTACCTTAATAAGATAAGATTAATTGACAATATTTAATTAAGAAAATAGTACGACCCTAAACCGAGAAATGACAAAAAGCCTATTACATCAGTAATAGTTGTTACAAAAACACTTGATGCTAAGGCTGGATCAATATTCATTTTTTTTAAAGAAACAGGCACTAGTATTCCAAACAAGCCGGCAACTATCATATTTAAAGTCATTGAAACTCCAATTAATAAAGATAAGTTGAATTGATTAAACCATAATTGAACAATTATTGCTGTAATTATTGCAAAAATTATTCCATTTAAAACTCCAATTATAAATTCTTTCCCCAACACTCGATTAAAATTACTAGTAGATAATTCTTTTTTTGCTATAGCTCTAATTGTTACTGCAAGAGTTTGCATTCCTGCATTTCCACCCATAGACGCAACAATTGGCATTAAGAAAGCTAATGCAACCATCTGTTCAATTGAAGCTCCAAAATTACTTATTACCCATGTAGCAAGTAATGCTGTAAAAAGATTTAGTAATAACCAATTAAATCTCCTTTTTGTTTTAACTAATACGCTATCTGTAATTTCCTCATCACCAACACCAGCTAATCTTAAAGCATCTTCTTCAGCTTCATCCTGTACAACTGTTACAATATCGTCTGCTGTAATCATTCCTACAAGTTTGTTATCTTTATTAACAACACCTGCAGATATTAAATTATAACTTTCAAAAGTCTGCCCCACTTCTTCTTTGTCCATATTAACTGGAATAAGAACTGGCATTTCTACCATGATAGAATTCATTTTTGAGTCTCTTGAGGTTCTTAAAACTCTTGAAGATGGCACAGTACCAACTGGTTTAAAGTCATTATTAACTATAAAAATTTCTAGGAACTCTTTTGGTAAATCTTTATTTTCCCTTAAATAATCTATAGTTTGCCCAACACTCCAGTTACTTGGAACAGCGGTAAACTCTCTTTGCATTATTCTAGCGGCTGAATCTTCTGGAAAACTAAGACCTTCTTCTAACAAAAATTTATCTTTGGGTGGAAGTTTTTCTAAAATTGAAATCTTTTTGTTTTTTTCTAAATTTTCTAAAATCTTAATTGCATCATCAGATTCTAGTCTTTTAATAATTTTTATTATAGAATCAGTTGATAAAAGTTGAAGTACTTCACTTTGAATTGACTCATTAAGTTCAATAAAAATGTCAGGGTCTAGATTAAATTCTTCTATTTCTATTAATTTAGTTCTTATTTCATTTGATAAATTTTCTATTAAATTAGCGACATCTGATTGGTGTAAATCCTTCAATGTTTGATTGATAAATGTTAAATCAGAAGACTGAATTTTGTCAGAAAAAGTATTAATAAACTCTTTATTAAAATCAAGGTTGACCTTTTTACTTCCGCTTGCTTTAACTAAAGTCATAAACACCTCTAATAGATTTTTTTGAGACTAATAGTGCATAAAATGGTAAATTTCAAACTAAATGAGCATAGAAGTAAAAATTAGTAAAAGCCGAATTTCCTATAAAAAGGCCATGTTATTTCTTAATAAGCGTGTTGCATTACTTAAAGAAAATGATGGTAAAGATTTATTATGGGTTTTAGAACACCCAATCACTTATACCGCTGGTATAAGATCAAATAGTAACGAAATTTTAGATAAAAATATTAAGATAATTTACACAAACAGAGGTGGAAAAATAACTCTACATAATCCAGGTCAAAAAATTATATATTTAGTTTTAAATTTGAATAAAAGAAAAAAAGATATAAGAAAATTGGTAAATATAATTGAAAAAAGTGTCATCGAATTTTTAAAAATTTATAACATTGTGGGAAAAACTGACAGAAAGAATATTGGTATTTGGGTTAAAAATAAAAAAATAGCTGCAATAGGCCTAAAAGTGTCAAATTGGATCGCCTATCACGGATGTTCAATTAATATAAGCAATGAATTAAAAGCATATGAAAAAATTATCCCGTGTGGTTTAGATAATAAAAAAATTACTTCGGTATACAAAGAGAAAAAAAAATCAATTAAGAATATTGATAAAAAAATAGTAAATATTTTTATTAAAAATCTAAAACATTTTTAAAAATGTTTTTTAAGAAATTCTTCAAAATTTATGTTATACTTAGCTTTAAAGTTATATTGCATATCATTAATCATGAATTTTACTTTATAAGCATGTAGCATAAGATTTTTACTCTTAATCTTCGTTTTATCAGCTCTTCTATTAATAAAATATTTGTCATCACCAATAATAGGGTTTCCAATATTATAAAGCTGCTTTCTTAATTGATGTTTTCTACCTGTAATGGGATTTAATTCAACGTAAGAGTAATCATTAGAAGATTTTAATATCCTCATATGTGAAACGGCTTTTTGTATAATTTTTTTACCATTATCATAAGTCACTAGATCATCTTGTAAAGTTTTAATTGAATTTGAAACTTTGCCATAAGTTAAAGCAATATATGTTTTATGTATTTTTCTAATTCTAAAGAGAGATGTAAATAATTGAGCGTATTCTCTAGTCTTTGCGACTATTAAAACACCAGATGTTTCTTTATCTAGTCTATGTACAATATATGGTTTGTAATGTTCAAAATATTTTGTATCTTTAAGGACATCTATTATATTTCTAAATGATTTAGTGCCTGATTGTACAGCAATACCAGAGGGTTTATTTATCACAACAAAGTTGTCATTGTTTTCTAAAATATAATCATCATAAATATCAACTTCTTTTCTAGATGGTTTGTACTTTAAAATAGTTGGTTTATCGTTAACTTTAAATTTAGAAATATCATAAACTTCAATAATGTCACCATTTTGAACTCGATATGAGGATTTAGTTTTTTTTCTGTTAACTTTTACTTTACTAAGTCTAATTATTTTTTCTATTAATGATTGCGGTAAATTTTTTACTATAGCTTTAAACCATCTATCAAAACGTGTGCTATGATAATTTTTATCAACGGTGTATGTTTGGGGCATGTAGAGCTAAAACTATTTGCTTACTACTGTTTTATTTTTTTCTTCGTTATCTTTAGTCGCAACTTTTTTTGGTTTATCAATTTTTTTTGCCTCTAGATTTCTGTCTACTAGCTCAATAACTGCCATTGGTGCGTCATCACCGGTTCTAAAACCTGCTTTTAAAACTCTTGAATAACCACCTTTTCTTGCGCTATATCTTTTAGATAACTCATCAAAGACCTTAGTAACTGATTTTTTATCTTGTAATTTGGAGAAAAGCCTTTTTTTATTGCTTAGTATATTTTTTTTTCCGATTGTAATAACTTTATCAATTTGTGGTTTTAATTCTTTGGCTTTAGGTAAAGTTGTAATAATTTGCTCATACTTTATCAAAGAATTAAGCATGTTTTTAAATAAAGCTTTTCTATGCTCGCTTGTTCTATTTAACTTTCTGTAACCAATTCCGTGTCTCATTAATAATTGTTTTCTTCAAGTTTTTTTGACATTTCAGCAATGTTATCTGGCGGCCAGTTAGGTATTTCCATCCCTAAAAATAATGACATTGTGTTTAAAACTTCCTTTATTTCATTTAGAGACTTTCTACCAAAATTAGGCGTTCTCAACATTTCTGGTTCAGTTTTTTGAACTAAATCACCAATATAAATTATATTATCATTTTTGAGGCAATTCATTGATCTGACGGATAGCTCAAGTTCCTCAACTCTTTTTAATAAATTTCTATTAAACTCGGGTTCAACAGCTTTTACTTCTTTTATAATTTCTTTCGGATCATCAAAATTTACAAACATTGATAATTGATCTTGAAATATTCTTGCAGAATAAGCTATTGCGTCTTCTGCAGCAACAGTACCATTTGTTTCTACAGTCATAACAAGCTTATCGTAATCAAGTGCGCTACCTGCTCTTGTATTTTCTACAGCAAATGAAACTTTTTTTACAGGGCTAAATAAAGAATCGATTGAGATTAATCCTAGAGGACTATCTTCCGTTCTATTTTTTGGAGCAGCTACATATCCTTTACCACTGCTAATCATTAGTTCCATATGAAAATTAGTCTTTTCATCTAAATTACAAATTGTCTGATCTGGATTTAAAATTTCTACATCAGGGGTCAAAGTAATGTCGCTAGCTTTAACTTCTTTTGGTCCTTTTATATCTAAAATAAGTTTCTTTGCACTAGTAGATGAAGATTTTATAGCTAAATTTTTTACATTTAAAACTATATCAGTAACATCTTCTCTTACACCTTTTATCGATGAAAATTCATGAAGCACTCCATCAATTTGAATAGCAGTAACTGCTGCCCCTTGTATTGAAGATAATAAAATTCTTCTTAAAGAATTTCCAATTGTTTGTGCAAAACCTTTTTCTAACGGTTCAGCAACTACTTTTGCAACAGTTTTATCATCGTTACTTGTAATTTCTAATTTCTCCGGTTTTATTAAAGCTTTCCAATTTTTATCTATAACATTTGTTGTCGTTTGCATTTATACTCTCCTTCTTTTTGGTGGTCTTGCTCCATTATGTGGCATTGGTGTTGTATCCTTTATTGACAAAATTTTAAATCCTCTTGATTGAAGTGATCTTAAAGCTGTTTCTCTTCCAGAACCTGGCCCTTTAACTTGAACTGTCAAAGTTCTTAAACCTTGCTCATAAGCTTTTGCACCAGCATCATCAGCGGCAACTTGTGCTGCGTATGGAGTAGATTTTCTAGATCCTTTAAATCCTTTTGAACCAGCGGAAGACCACGAAATTACATTTCCACTTTCATCTGCTATAGAAATAATGGTATTATTAAAAGTAGAGTAAACAAAAGCTATACCAGATGTTATATTCCTTTTAACTTTTTTCTTTTTTTTAAAAGAACTTTCTTTTTTTGTAACTAAAGGTTTATTTTCTTGTGCTTTTTTTTCTATTTTTTCAACTTTTTTATTCATTTAAATTTAAAATTTATTTCTTTAATGGTGTTAATTTTTTACCAGCAATTGCAATTGCTTTTCCTTTTCTTGTTCTTGCATTACACTGAGTTCTTTGCCCACGTACAGGTAACTTTTTTTTATGTCTAGTACCTCGATAGCATGCTAAATCAACTAAACGTTTAATGTTAACTGAAATTTCTCTTCTTAAGTCACCCTCGACTTTATGATTTGCATCAATAAATTCTCTTATCTTTAAAACTTGTTCTTCTGTTAAATCATTAACCCTTTTTGAAGAGGGTATATTAAGCTCTTTACATATTTTCTTTGAAGAAAATGGGCCTATCCCATGAATATAAGTAAGAGCTATGCTTACAACTTTGTTTTGTGGAATATTTATTCCTGCTATACGGGCCATATTTTAATGAGTTAAAGTTTCAAATTCGTATTTATATTGCCTAAATGCTTAAAGTCAACCCTCGTTAGTGTCAATTAAACCGCTAATTTCATCATTTATTTTAGGTATTGTGTTCTCCCCATTGACTACTTTAAGTAAATTTAAACTCTTATAAAATTCTATTAGTGGTTCTGTGTTTTTTTCGTACGTTTGAAATCTTTTAATTGCTATATCAAGAGTGTCATCAGATCTTTTTTGTAAAAATTTCAAAGCACAACAAGTCGAGTTTATTGGGGCTGGATTGAAATATTCGTTATAAATTTTTTCACAAATCGAACAAACAGATCTACCAGAAATTCTTTTTTTAATAATGTCAAGAGATACTGATAACTTTAAAACCAAATCAATTTTTTGTTTATATTTACTTAAAATTTGATCTAAATTTTTTGCCTGTAAAATATTTCTTGGATAACCATCAAAAATAATTCGATTTTTATATTTATCATTTGAAATGAATCTTTCGGTCAATTTACTTACAATATCATCAGAAACAAGAGCTCCTGAATTCATTGTTGATGATATTTCGATACCAAGATTTGTCTTGTTTTTAATCTCAAGTCTTAAAATTTCACCTGTAGATAACTGAAATAATTTAAACTTATTTACAATAAATTTTGACTGTGTACCTTTGCCAGCTCCTGGAGGTCCAAATATAACTAGATTCATGAAGCTAATTATTTTCCAAATTTTGTTTTTTTTATAAGAGACTCGTATTGAGAACTCATCAATCTTGTTTGCACTTGTGTTACCGTATCCATTGCAACGACCACAACAATTAAGATTGATGTTCCTCCTAAATAAAAAGGAATAGGGTATTTAGCAATTAAAAATTCAGGCATCAAGCAAACAAAAGTAAGATATAAAGATCCTACAGTTGTTAATCTAAACAAAATACCTTCTATGTACTCAGCTGTTCTTTCGCCTGGTCTAATTCCCGGTATATAACCGCCATATTTCCTTAAATTTTCTGCTGTTTCTTTTGGATTAAAAACTATTGATGTATAAAAAAAAGCAAAAAATATTATTCCCGAGGCATAAAGCAACATATATAAAGGTTGTCCTTGAGTAAACATTGAAGAAATTTTCATAAAAGCATCAGATTCTGCAAACCCAAAGTTTGTTAATGTAACAGGCAAGAGCAATAAAGCAGATGCAAAAATTGCGGGTATAACTCCTGCTGTATTTATTTTAAGAGGTAAATGAGAAGACTCTCCACCATACATCTTGTTACCTACTTGTCTCTTAGGGTAATTTACTAAAATTTTTCTCATTGCTCTTTCAAAAAAAACAATAAATAAAACTGTAAATATAACTAAAACAAATATTCCAACTATCATTACTGCTGATAAAGCACCTGTTCGACCTAACTCAAATGTAGATGCTAAAGCTCTCGGAATCTCAGCTACGATACCTGAAAATATCATTAATGAAATAC
>Ga0307986_10001021_pt1 | contig 20740 bp, 17 predicted proteins | sample EllFjometageno82_FD_203170 | JGI IMG/M metagenome (GOLD analysis project Ga0307986, IMG submission 203170) | Marine microbial communities from Ellis Fjord, Antarctic Ocean - #82 | ecosystem: Environmental > Aquatic > Marine > Unclassified | place: Southern Ocean | collected 2014-10-09
AAAAATTCAAAATTGAAAATATTTTCTAAACAAGATGGTAACGATATCGCCCTGTTAAATAATGAAAAACTTATCAAATTATTTAAAAAAAAAAATTACTTAAGTAAATTAATTTTTTTTAAAAACGATTCCTTAAATAATATAATTAAGAAAAAAATTACTAATAATTATTTAATTTCTAAACCTAATTTAGAAAATCTAGCATTTACTAGTCAGATATCTAAAATATTTAAAATAAAAAAAAAAAATTTTCTCAAAGCAGTAAATACTTTCAAAGGATTGCCGCATAGGCATGAAATATTTTTAAAAAAAAATAAAATAACTTTTATTAACGATTCCAAAGCAACAAGTTTTATATCAACAAAACATGCTCTAAAAAATAATAGTAATATATATTGGATTTTTGGCGGTCTGCCTAAGATTAAAGATAAATTTAATTTTCAAGGAATTAAATCAAATATAATTAAATCTTTCATTATTGGAAAAAAAACAAATTACTTCAAGAATCAAGTAAAAAAAAAAATAAGATATAAAATATCTTTTAATTTAACCAATGCAATTAAGGATGTTTTTAAAGAATTAGTTTTGAAAAAAAACAACAAAGCTACCATTCTGTTTAGTCCTGCAAGTGCTTCTTACGACCAGTTTAACGACTTTGTAGATAGAGGAAATCAATTTAAAAAATTAACTAAATCTTATGCTAAAAAGTTTTTTTAAAGACAATTTTAAAAGTTATTGGAAAAAGATAGATAAAACTATATTTGTAAGTTTTCTCTTATTATTCGTTTTAGGAATTTTTTTTTCATTTACCTCAACCTCTACTTTAGCTGGAGAAAGGTTAAATAAAGATTATTATTTTTTTTTTTCAAAACATTTGATTTTTGCAATATCTGCTATATTTTTAATGATTTTGATTTCTTCTATCCAATTAGAATTTTTTAAAAAAATTTTAATGCCAATTTTCATTATTTCAATAATTTCTTTAATTTTAGTTTTCTTTTTTGGGGTAGAGGTAAAGGGTTCAAAACGCTGGTTAGATTTACTATTTTTTCGTTTTCAACCTATAGAATTTGTAAAACCTTTTTTCATTGTTATTATTGCTAAGATTTTATCTAAAGACACTCTAGTTACCTCTAATACTTCTTATTTTTTAAGCCTCTTAGTTTTAGCTATCCCTTGTATTATTTTATTAAACCAACCGGATGTTGGTCAAACTATATTGTTAATTCTATCTTGGTCAGCAGTTATTTTTGTTTCAGGAATTAAATTAGTTTATATTTTTAGTCTTTTTGGCATAACTATTAGTTCTGTTATATTGTTACTACTAACTTTTCCTGAGAAGTTCTCATACGTTTTTAAACGTGTTGAAACTTTTTTAGATCAAGCAAAAGGTGATCGTTTCCAGTCTAGTAACGCTCTAGATGCTATTAGAGAAGGCGGCCTAACCGGCCAAGGCTTGGGAGAAGGAACCTTAAAGGTTAGAGTACCTGAAGCCCATACGGACTATGTTATTTCTGTTATTACTGAAGAGTTTGGGTCAATTATTTCAATATTGTTAATCTGCATATTTTTATATATTTCATTCAGGATCATTAAATTTGCACTATCAGAAGATGAAAAATTCATTAAAATCTCACTCTCAGGTCTTGCAACACTTTTAATTTTTCAAACATTTATTCATATAGGAGTAAACACTAGTTTGCTTCCAACAACTGGTATGACGCTACCATTTTTGAGTTACGGTGGTTCATCTATGCTTGGAAGCGCAATGCTTGCAGGGATTATATTAAATTTTACGAGAAGAAAATATACTAATGAAAATTACTAAAAAAAATAAAATTATAATTGCTACAGGAGGGACAGGAGGGCACGTTTTTCCAGCATATGGTTTAGCAAAAAATTTCATCAAGAATGACTACTTAGTTGAAATTGTAACTGACATTAGGGGATTTAAATATTTAGAAAAGCACAAAAATGTAAAGATTATTTTAAACAATTCTACAACTATATTTAAAAAAAATATAATAAATTTATTTCTATCAGTATTTATAATATTTTTTTCTTATATAAAATCGTTACTAATTTTATTCAGGGCAAAACCTAAGCTAGTGTTTGGCATGGGTGGTTATGCTTCTTTTCCAGTCTGTATAGCAGCTAGAACATTAAATATACCATTCATTATTTATGAAAATAATATTCAATTAGGTAAAAGCAATAAATACTTACTTCCATTTGCTTACAAAATTTTTGTCTCATATCAAGACTTAGTTGGAATAAAAAAAAGATATAAGCATAAAATAATTTTAACTGGAAATATAATTAGAGAAGAGATTTTAAATTTTAAAAAAAACAAAAAATTTTTGCCAGATGTATTAAATATTTTAGTTTTAGGTGGCAGCCAAGCGGCAAAATCTTTTGGAGAGATATTACCTCAAGTATTTAGAAAATGTATAAAAGAGAATATAAAAATAAAAATATTTCAACAATGCACTGAATCTCAAAATAATAAACTTAAAGAGGAATACAAAAAGTTAGAGATTGGTTATGAGTTGTTTAATTTTACTAATAATATTCTGAAATACTTTTCTGAAGTCGAATTAGTTATCACAAGATCTGGATCTTCTATAACAGCAGAGCTTATTAATTGCAAAATACCTTTTATTTCCATTCCTTATTCATACTCCGCTGATTCTCACCAAGATAAAAATGCCACTTATTTTGAAAAAAAAGGGTACAGTTTTTCGATTAAAGAAAATGATGTTGGCGAAAAGCTATTCCCTTTGATTAAATCCATTTATAGAGATAAAGAAATATTAAATAAATTAATAAAAAAACAAAAAAACCACTCTGATTCAGATGTATTTTTTAGAATTAACAAAGAAGTAAAAAATTTAATTAATGAACAAAATTAAATTAGGAAAACAGGAAATTGTCCATTTTATTGGCATAGGTGGTATAGGCATGAGCGGATTAGCCCAAATTATGAAAACAATGGGCTTTAAAGTTCAAGGTAGTGATGTTAGCAAAAATAAAAATACGGACAATTGTAAAAAACTAAGTATTAAAATTTTAATAGGTCATAATAAAAAAAATATTAGTAAAGCAACAATTATAGTAAAATCCTCAGCTATTAAGTTGAATAATATTGAACTAGTAGAGTCCAAAAAGAAAAATATTCCAATTTATGACCGAATTGAAATGCTTGCTAATATAATCGATTTAAAAAAAAATATCATTATTACTGGATCTCACGGCAAAACAACCACCACTTCTCTTGTTGCACAAATAATTTCAACAGCAAAATTAGACCCAACCATTATTAATGGAGGAGTAATTAATTCGTTAAAAAATAATGCAAAATTAGGTCAAGGAGAATGGGCCATAGTGGAGGCAGACGAGTCAGATGGAAGCTTTCTAAAAGTGCCAATTAATTATTCAATTGTGACTAATATTGATGAAGAACATTTAGACTACTATAAAAATTTTAATAAACTGAAAGAAGCGTTCAAGACATTTATTGAAAAAACCCCTCCAATAGGTAAGTCATTTTTATGTCTAGATGATTTAAATTTAAAAAAAATAATTAAAAAATTAAAAACAAAAAACTATTATACATATGGTTTTCACAAAGATTCAAACTTTCGAATTTGCAATCCAATATATGAAATTAGTTTTACAAAATTTGATTTAAAAGTTAAAAATGTTGGTTTTAAAAATGTATATATAAAAAATATTTTATTGAATTTAATTGGTAAGCACAATGTTTTAAATGCCTGCGCAGCAATTGGTCTATGTTTAAACTTAGGTTTAAACATAAGCGTAATTAAAAAAGCTTTAAAAAGTTTTTTAGGAGTTCAAAGAAGATTAACAAAAGTATTTAAAAAAAATAAAATAGAATTTTACGATGATTACGCTCACCACCCTACAGAAATAAAATCTGTATTAGAAGGTTTTCGAAAAGTTGCATCAAAAAGAAAAATTATTGTTGTATTTCAACCTCATAGATACTCTAGAATTAAAAGTTTAAAGTCACAATTTGCAGCATGTTTTAAAAATTCTGATCAGGTAATACTTTGTCCGGTATATGCTGCAGGTGAATCTATTGATCGTAGATATAACGATAAAAATTTTGCTAAATTAATTTTAAAATTTTCTAAAACTCAAGTAATTCTTATTAAGAATGAAAATGATTTAAGTAAATATTTTAAAAAAAATTTAATTAGCGATGAAATCGTAATAGGAATGGGCGCAGGTTCAATATCAAAATGGATGTATAACTTAAAAAATATTTTATGAAATTAATATCAGAAGAAGTAGAATTAAAGCTCGGAAACAAAATTTTATTTAATGAAAAATTAGCTAATTATAGCTGGTTTAATCTTGGAGGGCCATCTCAGATTTTTTTTAAACCCGCTACTAAAGAGGATATAATTTTTTTTTTAAAAAAAATTAAACCAAAAAAAATTACTATTTTAGGTGCTGGATCAAATACCTTAATAAGAGACGGTGGCGTTAAAGGAATTACAATAAAATTAAGTTCCCACTTTTCTTATTTAAATTTAGAATCTTCTAATATTATAGAGGTAGGAGCAGCAACTTTAGATAAAAAAATAGCTGATTTTGCGAAAGAAAATTCATTAACAGGTCTAGAATTTTTATCGTGTATACCCGGAGCAATTGGGGGCGCTATAAAAATGAACAGTGGATGTTATGGTGAAGATATTTCACAAGTTCTTCATTCTATGAAAGTAATTGATATTCATGGAAATGAAAAAGATATTTTAGCCTCTGATATTGAGTTTTATTATAGAGGTAGTAGTTTGGAACAAAATTTAATAATTACCAGTGTAAAACTACAAGGTAGAGTTTCCTTAAAAGAGAAAATTCAAAATAAGCAACTAAATTTAATTGAAAAAAAAAAAAATTCTCAACCAAGCCAAATAAAAACTTGTGGAAGCACTTTTAAGAATACAAAAAATAAAAAAGCATGGGAATTAATCAAGGAATCAAATTGTCAAAACTTACAAATCGGAAATGCAAAAATATCCGATAAACACTGCAATTTTTTTGTTAATGATGGCAAAGCAACAGCGAAAGAATTAGAAGATTTAATTAATAAAGTACAAGAAAAGGTTTATTTAAAAACTAACACAAACCTAGAATTAGAAATTAAAATAATTGGGTGTAATAATTAAAAAAATGAAGCAGAAAACAATTTTAGTAGTTCACGGTGGAGTATCAAGTGAAAGAGAAATAAGTTTAAAGACAGGAAAAGCCTGCATCAAAGCTTTAAAAAAATTAAAATATAAAATTATATCATTTGATCCTGCTAACAAACATCTTAGTAAGATTAAACAATATGTAAAAAAAGTGGATTTAATTTTTAATGCTCTACATGGAAGAGATGGAGAAGACGGAATAGCTCAAAGTTATTTTGAATATTTTAAAATACCCTACACACATTCAGGCATAATATCTTCGATGAACGCTATGGACAAGATTATTTCAAAAGAGATTTTTAAAAAAAATAATCTTTTAACGGCAAACTATATTTCTTTAAACTTAGTTGATTACAAAAAATATTTAAAAAAAAAAAGACTAAAGAATTTAAATTTTAATTATCCAATAATAGTCAAACCTTCTAATGAAGGATCAAGTATAGGTGTGGAGATATGTAAAAATTCTAATCAATTCAAAACATCCGTAGTTAAGTTGATAAAAAAATACAAAACCTTAATAGTTGAAAAATATATTGCAGGGCAAGAAATTCAAGTTGCGGTTATTAATGGTAAAGCATTAGGTGCAATTGAATTAAAACCAAAAAGAAATTTTTACGACTACAAAGCTAAATATTTCAAGTCTGCGCTTACCAAGCATATTATGCCAGCTGATATAAGTAAAAATAACTACAACAAAGTTTTGAAGTTAGCAGAAAAAGCTCATCAAGTTTTAAATTGCAGAGGGGTAACACGATCGGACTTTAAATTATTTGATAATAAGTTTTATTTACTGGAAATTAACACCCAACCGGGAATGACAGGTTTATCCCTAGTACCTGAAATAGCTAAATATGCAGGCATTACATTTAAACAACTTGTAAGAAAAATTGTTGATGACGCAACTATTAATAAATGAAAAAAAATTCATCAAAATTATATTTTCTTATATTTATTTTTTTTATTTTTTCCACCTATAGCAGCAACGAAAACAGAAAAAGTTTAAGCTTTTTTTTTCCTGTAAAAGAAATTTTAATAGAAAATAATGTAGGGACTAATTTACTTGAACTAAAATCTGATTTAAACTTTTTAATAAACACCAGTTTACTGTTCTTAAACAAAAATAAAATTTTAAAAAGTATTAACAAGTATGATTTTATATCAAATATTCAATTAAAGAAAAAATACCCGAATACTTTAAAGATTGTTATAATTGAAAAAGTACCAGTAGCTACAAAAATAATAGGTAAAAAAAAATTTTATATAACCAAAGATAACGAAAAGATAAATTTTACTTACCTAAAAATTTATGATGATTTACCTGTAATTTTTGGTCGGTATAAAGATTTTGACATTTTTTATAGTGATTTAGAAAAAAATAATTTTAAAGTAAATGAGATTATAGCTTTTTACTACTTTGATGTTGGCAGATGGGATATTGTTATCAAAAATGAAAAGACTATTAAATTTCCAGAAAAAAATTACTTAGATTTGCTCCCAAATATTAATTCAATGTTAGATGATAATAATTTCTCTAATTACAAAATTTTTGATTTTAGAATAAAGGGTCAATTAATTTTACAATAATATGCAATTAAACCAACCTTATTTAATTATCGATCTAAATAATAATAAAATAATTCTTTTTGTCGTTTCATTTAATGAAAAAAAAGATTTTAAAGTAATTAAAAAAATTATTTTAGAAACTTCAGGTATTCAAAATGGCCGCATAACTAATATTGAAATTGTGAGTCAATTACTTAAAAATGCTATTAATGTTATTGAGGATGACATAAATTATTTTTTTTCCAACGCAGCTGTTGTAATTAATCCAAATCAAATTAATTGCTTAAATGTAAGTGGTTATAAAAAATTAAATGGATCGCAAGTTTCAAGTAAAGACATAGCTTATATTCTTAACGATATAAAAAAAATTATTTTAGAGGGTGAAAATAATTATGCTTTAATACATCTTTTTAATTCTAATTTTTCATTAGATAGTGATAACTTAGAAAATTTACCTATTGGTTTATTTGGCGATTTTTATAACCAGAATATGACTTTTTTTTTAGTAAATAATAATATTCTTAAAAACATAAAATCAGTTTTTAATAATTGTGGTCTAAATATAGAAAAAACAATTTTAAAATCTTTTGCTGAAGGAGTTTATCTCTTATCAAATAATCCACCTGATAAAAATTTTACAATTATAAAAATAGAAAAAAAAAGAATTAACATTTCTTTATTTAAAAATAAATCATATGTTTTTACCGAAGAATTTAATTTTGGACTTGATTTGGTTATTAAGGATATATCTAAATTATGTTCTCTTAAAATTGAAGAGGTAGAAAACTTTATGAAAAAAATAGAAATAAAAAATACTTTAGAAAAAAATAAAGAATCTACCTTAGAAAAAAAATATTTTTACATGTCACCATTTAGAAAAATAAAATATCAATTAATTTTAGATATAATTACGGCTCGAATAGAAGAGTTGTTTGAAATTTGTTACAAAAACAATACTAACATTAAAAATCTAAGAAATAGTGATAAGATTTATATTTATGTTGAGTCGTCTAATTATTTTAAAAATATTCAATATATCTTAGAAAATAATAAGCTTACAACCTTGGAATGTATCTTTAACAACAGCAATGAAGAAAATTCTTTAGCTGGCGTCAATGGAGCCTGTGAACTCATTGGTAAAGGCTGGGAAAAAGAGGCTATACCAATATACCGCAAAAAAAAATCATTAATTTCAGGTTTTTTTTCAAGGCTGTTTAGTTAGTTTCTTAGTATTTATTTGAAACATTAGTTGTATTAAGTAAATCACTATTGTTTTGTATAAACATTATGTGTTGAGTTTATTTCAAAAAACAATTTTAAAACAAGTAGAATTCAAAGGCATTGGATTACACAGTGGCTTGGAAAGTTTCGTTAAAATAATACCCGCCGAAGAAAATTATGGAATAATTTTTAAAAGAATTGACCTTGAAAAAAACAACATTATAAAAGCAAATTTTGAAAATGTTTCTTCAGCTAAACTTTGTACAACTCTTCAAAATAACTTTAATGTGAACGTATCAACAGTTGAGCATCTATTAGCAGCACTTTATATAACGGGTATAGATAACGCGTTGATAGAAATCAATGCTTCGGAAGTTCCAATCATGGATGGATCATCTAAAGAATTTGTCGAAACTATTTCAAAAATTGGAGTCAAAGAACAAAAGAAAAAAAGAAAATATCTAAAAATTTTAAAAAAATTTGAATTTAAGGAAAATGAAAAATTTATTACTATAGAGCCAAATGAAAATAGTTTAAATGTTGATTTTCAACTAGTTTATCCTAACGATGTAATTGGCAAACAAAGAAATCAAATTAATTTTTCTGACAAGGATTTATATAATGTTTATGCTTCGAGAACATTCTGTTTATTTGCAGATATAGAACAAATAAAAAAAATAGGTTTAGCAAAAGGTGGATCTTTAGACAACGCAATAGTTGTAAAAGATAATAAAATTTTAAATCCTAAAGGACTTAGAAACAACAAAGAATTTGTAAATCACAAAATCCTAGATTTAGCAGGAGACTTTTTATTATCAGGATACAGAATCTTAGGTAGCGTAACCTGCATTCGGGGTGGCCACAGTTTAAGCAACTTATTTCTCAGGAACTTATTGAAAGATAGATCGAATTATACAACGATTGAAATAGAAGAATCAAAAACAATAGAATCATATTTCAAATCACCAACAAATAAGCTTGCAGTTAACGCTTAAGAACTTTAAAAATTTACCTAGTTAGCTTAATTTGATATGAGTAATTCAATGTATCAAAAATTGGTCTTTTCATTTTTAATAATTTTTATAATCACCTCATGTTCTAAAAAAGAAATTGAATTAAATATACCAGCCAGTAAAGAACGATCTTTTGAGGTTTACAAGGAGGCTGTAAAAGCGATGAATAAAGGAGATTATTATTATGCTTCTAAAAAATTTTCAGAAGCCGAAGTAATTTTACCTAAAATTGATTTTTCTGCGAAAGCATCGTTGATGTCTAGCTACTGTCTTTATTTAGTAAATTTTTATTCAGAATCTATTGCTAATTTAAAGCGGTTTATAAATCAATATCCTGCAGATAAAAATATAGCTTATGCTCATTATTTAATTGCTATTAGTTTATATGAACAAATCTTGGATTCAAAAAAAGACATTAAGCCACTTACAGATTCTAAAACTAAAATACTATTTTTTTTGAAAAATTTTCCGGATACGGAGTACGCACTGGATTTAAAATTTAAATTGGATCTAGTTAACAATCAACTTGCAGCAAAAGAGATGTATGTCGCAAAATATTATATTACTACGCAAAAATGGATACCTGCTATTAATAGATTGAAATTTATCGTTAGTGATTATTCTGAAACTGTTTTTATTGAAGAAGCTCTACACCGCTTGGTAGAAGTTTATTATAGAGTCGGATTAACAGAAGAAGCAAATTCAACAGCAGCAATTTTAGGTTATAATTATAACTCAAGTGAATGGTATGCACGAAGTTATAAAATTTTAAATAAATCCTATAAAATTTCTAAAAAATCAAAAACTAAAAAAAATATTGGATTAATAAAAAGAACTATTAAAAAAATACTTAATTAAATCAAATGTCTAGTAAAGAAGACTATATTATAAAAAATTATCTCGATAATATTAAATTATTAGAACATCATAATAAATTTTATTATGATGAAGACGCACCTGTTATCTCAGATCACAAATATGACGACCTAAAAAAAAAAACTCTAGAACTAGAAAAAAAATATTTTTTTTTAAAAAAGTATGGATCAATTAACCATAAGGTTGGATTTAAACCTTCTTTAAAATTTAATAAAATAAAACATTCAAAACCTATGCTTTCACTCGCGAATGCATTTGACGACACTGACATAAATGATTTTGTAAAAAAAATTGATAATTACTTGAATAATAAAAATTTAAAACTATCATTTTCCTTAGAACCTAAGATTGATGGAATCTCAGCTTCTTTAACCTACAAAAACGGTATCCTAATTAGAGGACTATCAAGAGGAGATGGAGAAACTGGTGAAGATATTCTTGAAAATCTCAAAACTATTAAGCAAATACCTCATAATATTAAAGCAAAAAATATTCCAAACATTCTTGAAATTAGAGGAGAAGTTTATATTGGAAAAAAAGATTTTAAAAAAATGAAAGATAAGTTTGCCAATCCTAGAAATGCAGCTGGTGGATCATTAAGACAAAAAGATGCTCGTGCTACTGCAAGAATTCCATTGAATTTTATCGCTTATGGTCTTGGTGAAATAGAACCTTTTATTTTTAAAAAACAGTCAGAGTTTTTAAAAAAAATAAATGAGTGGGGGTTCAAAACTAATCCTCAGAATTTTTTGGTCAAAAATGTTACGGACATTAACAAACAATATAATAAAATCGAAAAAATTAGGTCACATCTAGATTATGATATTGATGGTCTTGTTGTAAAAATTGATGATTTACCTTTACAAACAAGATTAGGAAACACATCAAATTCACCAAGATGGGCAATTGCTTATAAATTTTCATCAGTTAAAGCTACAACAAAAATTAATAATATTGTCATTCAAGTAGGTAGAACAGGAGCTCTAACACCCGTTGCTAAAGTAGAACCAGTGACGGTGGGAGGTGTTGTTGTTTCCAACGCTACCTTACACAACGAAGAAGAGATTATTAGAAAAGGTATCAGAATAGGAGATTTTGTTACAATTCAAAGAGCTGGCGATGTAATTCCTCAAGTCGTATCCGTAGATTTAAGTAAAAGAGACAAATATTCCAAAAAATTTATATTCCCAACTAAATGTCTTTGTGGCTCTGATACAATAAAAGAAACTAATGCCAACACTAAAAAAATAGACGCGGTAAGAAGGTGTTTAGATAAAGAATACAGATGTCAATATATTGCAAAAGAAAAACTGAAACATTTTGTATCTAAGGATGCGTTTAACATTGAAGGATTAGGAAAAAAAGTTGTAGATCAATTCTGGGAATTAAAATTAATAAAGACACCGTCAGATATTTTTAATTTAGATTATAAAAAAATAGAAAAATTAGAAGGGTGGGGCGAACAATCAGTTGATAATTTAAAAAATGCAATAAATAAATCTTCCAAAATTTCACTTAATAGGTTCATCTATTCTCTTGGGATAAGACATATAGGGCAAGAAAACGCAAAACTTTTAGGAAATTTTTTTAAAAGTATAACTAAATTAATTGAACTTTTTGACTCTTCCAAGCAGACACATTTACTAAATAATATTGAAGAACTAGATGGTATTGGATTTGCTCAACTAAAGTCTTTAAAAGAGTTTTTTTCAAACAAAAGAAACAATGAAATTTTATCCTCTTTAATTAATTGTTTAAAAATAGAAAATTCTAAAGCCTTAAATAAAGACGGTAAGTTAAGCGGTAAAACAATCATGTTCACAGGTGGATTTGAAAAAATCAGCAGGTCAGAAGCAAAATCTTTAGTGGAAAAAAATGGAGGAAAAGTGCTTGGAAATATTTCAAATAAATTGAACATTCTAGTTGTAGGGAGTAGTAAGCCCACTAAATCAAAAATAGAAAAAGCCAAAGATACAGGGGTAAAAACTATTTCTGAAATAGATTGGTATAAAATGTTAAATATCTGAGCAGGCTTGCTTAAGTTGGCTTAGCTCAAATTTATTCATAAATTTTTTTAAATGAATAAATACTTTTTGATGATACTTGTTTAGCCAATCCTTTTCAAAAGAAGATAAGAGCTTCTTTTCAATTAATGTTTTATCTATAGGAACTAAGGTTAGGTCTTCAAATTTTAATTTATTTTTAGTTTTTTTTACGTAAACTAAATTTTCAATCCGTATTCCGAAGTGATTTTTTTTGTAATAACCTGGTTCGTTAGAAGTGATCATACCTTCTTTAAATTTAATTTTATTCCCTCTAGAAATAGCTTGTGGTCCCTCATGAACATTGGAAAAGTATCCAACACCATGACCGGTCCCATGAGGATAGTCTAAATTTACCATCTTTAAAAATTTTCTTGCAGACTGGTCGATTTTATCTCCATAAGAATTTTTATTAAGCTTAAATGAGGCTACAGCTATATGTCCTTTCAAAACTCTAGTAAAAATATCCCTAATTTTATTATCGAATACATCAAGTGACAAGGTCCTAGTTACATCAGTAGTTCCGTATAAATATTGCCCTCCAGAATCTACTAAATAAACATCGCCCTTTCTCAATAAACGATTACTTTTTTTCTCAGCTTTATAATGAATTATTGCACTATTAGGACCAGAGCCAGATATTGTCGGAAAGCTTAAACTATAAAAAGTTTTATTTTTTTTTCTAAATTCTAACAACTTATCTTGTGCTAAAATTTCAGTTATTTTTTTTGTTCTAAAATTATTTTTTAACCAAAATATAAATTTAGTTAATGCCGCACCATCATAAATATGAGATTTTATAGAATTTTTTATTTCAGTTTTATTTTTTAAAGATTTTAAATAATAAATTGGATCTTGTTTTTCAAGAATTAAATTATTTTTTTTAATAATTTTTTTATAAAAAATAGAGCAAGTTAAAACATCCGTTAATATTTTTTTATTAGACAAATTTAAAATAAAATTTGGGAGTAAATTAAAATCATAAATTTCTATATTTTTATTTATTTTATTTTTAAAAGATTTATTAATTTTTTTTAAATTACAAAATAGTGATACCTTTCCAGTTTGGCTAATCACGGCATGTGTATTAGGTAGTGGAGAATAGCTAGTATCTTTGCCCCTTATATTTAATAGCCAAGCAATATTTTCAGAGGCGGTACTAAATAAATAATCAACTCTATTAAATTTAATTTTTTTTATTAACATAGCTAATTTTTGTTCAACTCTTAATCCAGCATCTTTGTTCTTAATTGAATAAAAAAAATTAATATTTGAATTTTTTTTTCTTTTCCATAACTGATCAATTAAATTTTGATTAACCGCTTTTAGCCTTGTGAAATTATTTCCAAAAAATCTATTTAACGAATTTTCTGTATGAAGTTTTGGATCAAATCCCAAATTTAATTTTTTTTTTTTAAAAATATCGAAAGGGTACTCCTTAGGAATAGTACAGATTTGAAATTGTTTACCACATTGTATACTTGCTTGAATAGTATACCTGCCATCTACAAACATATAATTTTTATTTTTTAAAATAATAGCAAAACCAGCAGAGCCTGAAAAATTAGAGATATATTTTAAATTATCTTCATAAGCAGTTACATATTCCCCAAAAAAATTATTATTCTTTGGTATTATATAGCCATCTAAATTATAAGTTTTAAAAAGTTCTCTTAGTTTACTTATTTTTTCCATTTTAATATTTTATTTTTTTTAAATCTTTCCCAACCCGGGCTTCTATATTCGTTATTAAAATCTACATCAATATCTTGATTAAACTCGAAGTCATCTTTAAACTCCAATTTATTTTCTGCTTCATTTTTCTCTATATTTTCATCGGGTATTTCGTTTATAAATCTTGAAGGTAAGGCATCCATCCATTCTCCGTGATAAGATCTCTTCATAGCAAAAGACAAATAAGCCTCCTTTTTAGCTCTTGTTATCCCTACATATGCCAGCCTTCTTTCTTCCTCTAAACCTAAATCTCCTTTTTCTTCTAATGATTTTTGGTGAGGAAACAAACCTTCTTCCCAACCGGGTAAAAAAACAACATCAAACTCTAATCCTTTAGCTGCATGCATAGTCATTAAATTAATTTTTTCACCTTCCCATTCTTTATCAATAGAAGTAGCTAAAGCGACGTGTTCTAAAAAGGATTGTAAGTTATCATACTCATGCATTGCTCTAAGAAGTTCTTTTATATTATCAAGCCTACTTTCATTTTCAAAATCTTTTTTATTTTTAAGCATTTCAGAATAACCTGATTCATCTAGTACAATTTTTAAAAGATCATAATGTTTGTTAGTTTTTGAGTCTATTCTCCACTTATCAATCATTTTAGTTAATTGTAACAAGCTTGTTTTAATCTTAGGCCTCAAAGTATCTGCCTCCAATTTTTTTTTGATAACGTCCTCAAGGCATAATTTATTTTGACTACCAAAAACATATAATTGATTAAGAGTGCTTTCACCCACACCTCTTTTAGGGTTTTCGATTACTCTTTCTAAAGCTAAGTCATCGTATTTTTGATTTATGATTCTTAAATATGCTACAGCATCTTTTATTTCAGCTCTCTCGTAAAACCTAGTCCCACCTAGAACTCTATATCCCAAACCTACTTTAAGAAATCTTTCTTCAAATTCTCTTGTCTGATAAATAGCTCTTACTAGAATAGCAACATTATTAAGAGAATATTTTTTTTTTAATTTATTTTCTGCTATATCACTAATATTCTCTGCTTCTTCACGGCCAGTTTGATAACAATTAAGTTTTACTCTTTCACCCGGTTGAGCAGAAGACCAAAGTTTTTTTTCAACCCTTCCTTTGTTGTGTGAAATTAAAGTTGAAGCAGTTTCTAAAATATTTTTGGTTGATCGATAATTTTGTTCTAATTTAAAAACATTACAGTTTTTATAGATATGATCGAAAGTTAAAAAGTTTTTTATTTCTGCCCCTCTCCAGCTATAAATTGATTGATCGTCATCTCCAACGCAACATATGTTTTTTTGTTCATTAACTAAAAGATTTAACCATTTATTTTGAATAAAATTAGTATCTTGAAACTCATCAACTAAAATGTATTTAAAATTATCATTATAAATTTTTTTAATATCTGGGTGGTTTTCAAATAATTTCACACAATACAAAATAAGATCACCAAAATCACATGCATTAAGCTCTCTAATCTTAGTTTGATAAATCTTATAAACTTTAAAAATAGATTTTTCTAATCCAGTAAATTTATCGTCTTTAACATCTTCAGGTAGCAGCCCTTTGTTTTTCCATTTGTCTAAAAAAGATAAAATAAACCGTGGAGTAATTTTTTTAGCATCTATATCTTCAGCTTTACAAATATTTCTAACTATTTTTTTTTGATCATCTGTGTCTAAAATAGTAAAATTTCCTTTTAATCCAATTGCTTCAGCGTGCCTTCTTAAAAATTTAACACTAATAGCATGAAAAGTACCAAGCCAAGGAACTGCAGTTGATTTTCCATTTATATAGCTAAGCACCCTACTTTGCATTTCTTTTGCAGCTTTATTGGTAAAAGTTACACAGAGTACTTGATTTGGCCACGCTTTTTTTGAATTAATAATATGCGCTAATCTTGTTGTTAAAACTCTAGTTTTACCTGAACCTGCACCAGCAACTATTAAATTAGGACCTTCTGTGCTCAGTACAGCTTCTTTTTGTTCCTTGTTTAAATTTTCTATTAATTTATTTATAGAATCCATAATCTAATTGAATAACTATATACTACTTATCTAACCTTTATAAATGAATAAAAAATTTAATTTTGTTTTTAAAAAGAAAAAAATTTATAAAACTATTTTATATTTACTTCTATCTACTGTTATTTTTTTATTAGTTTATTTTTCTATACCAAATTTTTTTAATTATACACCTGCTCTAATACAAAAGAGTTTAAAAAAAAATAGCCATATAGATATTAAAAATATTTCAAATATAAGTTACAGATTTCTTCCCTCACCCAGGCTTAGACTAAGCGGTAGTAACTTAGTATTTGAGGACAATGCTTTAAAAGTAGAAGGTGCTGAAATTGAAGTTATACTTAACTTACCAAGCCTTATTAATTATAAAAAACTTGATTACAATAGACTGTTAATAAAAGGCGGATCAACAAATATTCAAATTAATAAAATTGATCTATTATTTGATTATATTAAAAAAAATAAAAAAGATATTAACTTTAAAAAAAATTCCATTTTCGTACTTAAAGAAAAAAAAAAATTATTTGAAATTAATGAAAGTGTAGCAGAAATTAATTCTAAAATTAATATCCAGCAATTAATTATAAATGGACAATTACTAGATCATAAAATTTATTTTTATTTCGAAAATAGTCCTGAAAAAAAAAATAGTATAATATTAAAAATTCCAAAACTTGATATCTCAACCAGCATTTTACTAAAAAAAAAAAATAAGTCAAAAATACTCGAAGGTTTGGTTAATTTTTCGATATTGAATAATTTTTTACAATTTAACTTTGTTAAGGAGAAAAAAATAATAATTAATAAAGGATTCATGAGAGGCAATTTAATTAACTCTTCTTTCGAAGGAGAGGTATACTTTAAACCTCATTTTTTCTTTAATCTAGATGTGAAGCCATCTAAAGCGAATATGGAGAAATTACTCTTATTTGTTAGAAAAAATTATTTTTCTGAAAGTTTTTCAGGTTTTGAATTAATTAAAAAAATGAATGGTTTTTTAAATTTTAAAAATATGTTCGAAGGTAATATAATTTTTGAAAATAAAAAAATTTTATTTCATAATTTTAAAATAGGAAAAAGTAATCCAATTTTTTTTGATGCAAAAATTTTGAAATTTGGAGAATCAGGAAAAATTCAATTTAAAGTGCTTAAAAATATTCAATATAAAAAAAATTCCACTAAAGAATTAAAAATATCAGGCTTTATAGTTCCGTCATACGCAGGAGTAACTTTTGAACAAATTGTGCTGGGTAAGAAAATTCTTTCCAACAAGAAAATAAAAAATTATGAAGAGAAATTTAAGAATGAAGTTATAGAAAATTCGTTAGGTAATATTTTTAATTTGACAAAAATAGATAATTTTTTTAAAAGTTTTGTTAATTAATTTACTTGGGTTTAGTCATTAACATTGGATTCATTATCTTATCGTATTCTTTTTCATTAAGAGTTCCCGACTTAACAACTTCTACCTTTAAAGTGGTTCCATTTTTATGTGCATCTTTTGCAATCTTTGCTGCCTTGTCGTAACCAATTTTGGGAGCAAGAGCAGTTACCAGCATAAGGGAGTTATCCAACAAGTACTTAATTCTTTTTTTATCAGCTTTAATTCCTTTGACGCAATATAGAGCAAAAGTTTTTGCTGAATCTGCCATGATTTCAATTGATTGTAAAATATTATGTATGATTAATGGTTTAAAAACATTTAATTCAAAGTGTCCATGTGATCCTGCCATAGTAATTCCGTTATGGTTTCCAATTACTTTGACGCAGACCATTGTCACCGCTTCAGATTGAGTTGGATTTATTTTCCCTGGCATTATGGAAGAGCCAGGTTCGTTTGATGGTAATATCAATTCTCCATAACCGGCTCTAGGGCCCGATCCTAAAAATCTAATATCATTTGCGATTTTCATTAAGCAGACTGCAGCAGTGTTCATGGTTCCAGAAAAATTTACAATAGGATCATGAGTAGCTAATGCTGCAAATTTATTTGGTGATACCTTAAAGGGTAATTTTGTAATTTTACTTATCTCTTTAACTATCTGTCTATCAAAGTTTTTTCTGGTATTAAGACCCGTTCCAACAGCTGTCCCACCTTGAGCTAGAAAATAAATTTCTTCTAAAGCTTTCTCAATTCTTTTAATAGACTCTTTTAATTGAAATTGATAACCGGAAAATTCTTGACCCAGAGTAATAGGAGTGGCGTCCTGAAGATGGGTTCTCCCTAATTTTACTATTTTATTAAACTCTTTAACTTTTTTTCCTAATTCTTTTTCTAAAAGCTTAAGAGAAGGTATTAGCTTATCTCTAGTTTTAGTTGCAATAGATATATGCATTGCAGATGGAAAAACATCATTTGTAGATTGAGATTTATTTACATGATCGTTAGGATGAACAGGTTTCTTACTTCCCAATTTACCACCCATCATTTGAATGGCTCTATTGGCTATAACCTCATTAACATTCATATTTGTTTGAGTGCCAGAACCTGTTTGCCAAACTTTTAAAGGGAAATGAATATCTAGATTGCCTTTAGCAACTTCTTCGGAAGCTTTAATAACATACTTGCTAATTTTTTTATCTAAATCTTTGTTTTTAGCGTTAACGATTGCTGCTGCTTTCTTAATAATAGCTATCGAGTGAATAACTATTGGTCTGACTAAAAAGTCTCCTATATTAAAATATTTTTTTGATCTTTCTGTAGACGCTCCCCAATACTTATCACCATCTACTTTAATTTTTCCTATACTGTCAAATTCTGTTCTGTATTTCATTAATGAATTGAAGTTATAATATACGCTCTACAAAAACAAATCAAACTTGATATGGAGCAAATATGAGCAATTTTCAAAGTGTTAAAAAGTTTATGCAAACATTTAGCCAAGAAGTTAAAAGTAAAGCTGAATTCCCTAACAAAAAAATAGTTCAATTGAGATATGAACTTATTAGGGAAGAGCTTGAGGAATTAAAGCAAGCTATAAATGACAAAGACATTAAAGAAGTAGCTGATGCACTTACTGATATTTTGTATGTTACATATGGAGCTGGTCATGCTTTTGGAATTAATCTTGATAAATGTTTTGAAGAAGTTCAAAATTCTAATATGAGTAAATTAGGATCTAATGGAAAACCTATTTATAATGAAAGTGGAAAAGTTATGAAAGGGCCGAATTATTTTAAGCCTAAACTAAGTAAATTTATCAATTAAATTTTAAATGTAGATTTATATTTAAAAAATATTAACCTCTTCGCTTTGCAGATTATTTAAGAAAACCAATTAAATTTTTTAATTTTTTTTTTAAAGGCCGAGCCAAAGATTCATCTTGTCCATATAAAGTTAATTTATTATTTTTTCCATCATTAGCTATGCCTCCATGAAAAGTTATTCTTGCAGTTGTTGCATATCTACGCGTACTCACTTCATGCCATGAGTAACCATGAGAGCACATTACCACTAATCTATTATCAGTATAATCGTAAGTCTTTTCTATATTTAAATCACTAGGGTAGATGTTCAGTAAATCAGAGACTAAGCTGTTAATTTTTGATTTAAATAAATATCTCTCTTCTCTACTTAATAAATTAAGCGATCCACCAAATGAATAATCTTCAGGCAGCCTGACGTAATAAAGAAAAACTAAAATCATTTTAGAACTATCTAGGTGAATTTCTCTTTTTTTTGATGAATCACTAGGAGGTAAAAAAGCAATTCTAGAATCATTTGATTTATTTTTTAGCATTTCAAGAATTAATTCTTCTTCAAGCCCTGAGCAACTTTTTAGATAACCAGACAATTTTTTCACAATACTTTCTTTAAAGTTTTTTGAGCTAAAAAAATGATTAACTTTTGCAGAATTTTTTAAATTTAAATTAACATCTAAATCTTTTTGTAAAATATTGCGAGTTCCATATTGTGTTTGACCATCAGTTTTAATTTCATTATTATTTTTGTTAACTATTTCACTAGACATATCAATTGAACGTAGCTCATTATGTAAATTATTTAATAAAGATTCATTTAAAAAGCTATCAATAACAATATGAGGATATGGGCTAGTAATTATTTTTGATTTAGCAATTTTATTTAAACACTCTAACATTTGAAATATATATATTATTTATCAAAACTGTTAAAAACTATCAAGTGAAGTGTTCTGTTGATTGGTGCAGGCGATTTAGCAATTTTTTTTTTCTTTCAATTTGTTTAAATGCATAGCTCTTTCCTTCGCTGCTTTTACTGCTTCTTCTACGTTTTTCATTGTCATTCCCATTCCTGGAAGGAAAAATATTACGGCACCTATATTATGGGGATTGTTCATTTTCTTAGCAGCGTGCGCTTTATCCCCATGCTGGTTGGCTTTAGCAATTTCTGAACTTAACTCTTTACAATTTAGAGCGCTGTCATTTGGGCCTATAACATTTACTACATATGGAGATGCACATGAAATACAGGTTAGGAATAAAATTAAAATTAATAAAATATTTTTCATAAAATCAATTTATATTCAGTTTTTCAAATAGTTCAAGGGGCGTTCTGTTACCCGGTGCTTCGAGTAGTATTTAAGCGTGCTGACCAGCTACAAAGCCAGATGACCATGCCCATTGAAAATTATATCCACCTAGGTGACCAGTAACATCCACCACCTCTCCAATAAAAAATAAACCTGGATTTTTTAATGACATCATCGTTTTAGAAGAAATTTCATCTGTATCTACGCCACCTAAAGTAACCTCAGCCGTTCTATAACCCTCAGACCCAGTTGGATTAATACTCCAAGTATTAATAGAATCACTTAATTGTTTTAATAATTTATTAGATAATTCACATATATTACCGTTAGCATCATTTTCTTTGCAGATTATATTAGCTAGTCTTTTAGGAAGAATCTCTGAAATTAAAACATTTATATTTTGCTTGGGATTTAATATTTTTTTATTTTTTAAAAGGTTAAAAACATCTTGTTTAGGTAAAAGATTAATCTTAATGTCACTTCCTAATTTCCAGTAAGAAGAAATTTGTAATATAGATGGCCCACTTAAACCTCTATGAGTAAACAACATTCCTTCTTCAAAAA
>Ga0307986_10001022_pt1 | contig 20733 bp, 22 predicted proteins | sample EllFjometageno82_FD_203170 | JGI IMG/M metagenome (GOLD analysis project Ga0307986, IMG submission 203170) | Marine microbial communities from Ellis Fjord, Antarctic Ocean - #82 | ecosystem: Environmental > Aquatic > Marine > Unclassified | place: Southern Ocean | collected 2014-10-09
AATGAGGGCTATCAAAAAGCTAAATTGTTTATAAAAGAACTAATTCCGAAAAGTGCAAAATTTTTAAAAAAACACAAAGGTAAAATTCCTTTATTTCATGAATGTGAGATTGAGAAAGAACTTAATAATATTTTTGATCCCGTGGTGAAATTAAAATCAGGGGGTTACTTAGTAATTAATCCAACGGAGGCCTTGGTAGCAATTGATATTAACTCGGGCCAATCTATCAAAGCTTCAAATATTGAGAAAACTGCTTTAAATACAAATTTAGAAGCTGCAGAAGAAATAGCAAAACAAATTAAGATTAGAGATTTATCTGGTCTAGTCGTTATAGATTTTATCGACATGATGAATTTTTTTAACAGAAGGTTAGTAGAAAAAAAAATGAGAGAATCTATACGAAAAGATAGAGCAAAAATCCAAATTGGCAAGATTAGTACTTTTGGATTGTTAGAAATGACAAGACAAAGGCTTAGAGAAGGCTCAATTAAGTGGGAAACAAATTTATCACTGGAATCATTTGCTTTAAAAGTAGTTAAAAAAACAGAAATGTTGTCATTTACAAACAAAGTAAAAAACGTAGATGTTAACATTCCTGAAAAAGTTAAAATTTATATTGAAAAAATTTTAAAAAAAGAAATAAACTATTTTGAAGATAAATTTAAAATAAAAATTAATTTTATTGCAGGTTCACATCTGATTATACCTGAATACAGTATTAATTTATTAGATAAAAATAAAAAAGTAATCAAAAAAATTGAAAATATAAATAAAATTGAAGGATTAGAAGAAAAAGCTAAAGTAGTAGAGAAGGTAAAAAAAGTTTCCAAAACAAGCAAAAAAAATAAAAAAGTTGTTTTACAAAAAATAAAAAAAGATACTAGTAAAAAAGATAAAAAAAAAACTCCTAGAACTCTGTGGGTAAGAAGAAAAAAAAAGGCTGCCTAGATCAAACCTTTAAAAGGACTGCTAGCTTCAGCATAAAATAGTTTTTTCATTCTTCCTGAAAGAAATGATTGGCGACCCGAAATTACTGCATTCTTAAAAGACTCTGCCATTAAAATGGGCTTGAAGGACTTAGCAATCGCACTGTTAACAAGAACTCCGTCACATCCTAATTCCATTGCTATAGTAGCATCAGAAGCTGTGCCAATTCCAGCATCAACGATGATTGGTACTTTTGCATTTTTTATTATAATTGATAAGTTAATTTTATTTTGTATTCCTTGACCTGAGCCTATAGGTGAGGCTAACGGCATAACCGCTGAAGCTCCTAAATACTCTAATTCTTTTGCTAACAAAGGATCGTCTGAGCAGTAAACCAAAACTTTAAAACCTTCTTTGATTAATACTTTTGTAGCTTTTAACGTTTCTATCATATCGGGATATAAAGTTTTTTTATCCCCTAAAACTTCAAGTTTAACCATTCTCCATCCTCCCATTTCTCGAGCTAATCTTAATGTTCTAAGAGACTCTTCAGCACTAAAGCAACCTGCTGTATTAGGAAGATATTTAATTAATTTTGGATTTAAATAATCAGTTAGTAAGGGTTTTTTTTTATCTAAAATATTTATTCTTCTTACGGCTACGGTAACCATGTCTGCACCGGATGCTATTATTGCTTTAGCTGTTTCTTTAAAATTTTTATACTTTCCTGTACCTACAATTAATCTTGATTTTAAAATTTGACCACCTACTTTAAAAATATCTTTTTTCATAACAACTATCCACCACCGATAAAATGTACTATTTCAATTTTATCCTTATTTTTTACATAAATTAATTTATATTTATTTTGGTTTATTATCTTGCCGTTTAATTCTACTGCAATTTTTTTACTATCAATTTTATATTTTTTTAACAAAGTAGTTATAGAATGTTTGTTGTTTAATTCTAATTTACGACCATTTAATTGTATTTTTGCCATAATTAAGATATTTAATACACCTACAGTTCAAAAAATGAAGCATAAAATTATTATTATTAATGGACCAAATCTTAATCTTTTAGGCGAAAGAGAGAAAGAGAAATACGGAAACATAAGTTTAAAAGATATTGAAAAAAACTGTAAAAATTTTGCAAATAAAAACGATATTCAGGTTACTTTTAGACAGTCCAATATTGAGGGTAAGATTATAGATTATGTTCAAGAATCTAGAAAAAAATACCACGGTTTAATAATTAATGCTGCAGGATATACCCATACATCCGTGGCAATTCGAGATTCTTTAATGATACTGACTATTCCTATTGTTGAGTTACATATTACAAATATTTACAACAGAGAAGAATTCAGGCATAAATCTTTAATAAGCAAAACTGCTAGAAGTATTGTTTGTGGATTTGGTGTTAAAGGATACATTCTTGCATTAGAAGGATTAAAAGAAATTATTAAAAATGAAAATAAATAAAAATCTAATTAAAGAACTTGTAGATAACTTGGATGAATTCAAATTGTCTGAATTAGAGTATCAAAGTGGTGATACTAGAATTAAAGTTTCTAAACGGACAGATTTCTCACCTGCAAATAAAATATCTGAAAATCTAATTTCTGATAAAGACGCTTTGTTAGATGGTGAAGAAGAAGGTGTTGCGATAAAATCTCCTATTATTGGAACAGCTTACTTATCACCGGAACCTGGTGCAAAACAATTTATTAAAGTTGGAGATAAAATTAAAAAAGGACAAACAGTGATGATTGTAGAGGCCATGAAAACTATGAATCATATTCCATCTACTAGTGACGGAGAGATAAAAAAAATTTTAATCAAAGATGGGCAGCCAGTTGAGTTTGGGCAGACTTTAATTTTTTTAAAATAAATCTAATGTTTAAAAAAGTTTTAATTGCTAACAGAGGAGAAATTGCTGTTAGAATAATAAGAGCCTGTAAAGAATGGGGTATTAAAACAGTAGCTGTTCATTCAGATGTTGATTCTGAATCGATGCATGTTAGGCTTGCTGATGAAAGCGTGTGTATAGGTTCGCACCAACCACAAAATAGCTATTTAAATATTTCATCTTTAATGTCTGCGGTTGATTTAACGGGTGCTGAAGCAATACATCCTGGTTATGGCTTTTTGTCTGAGAATTCAAAATTTGCAGAAGTTGTCACTAGGCATGGAATAAAATTCATAGGACCAAGTTCCAAACTTATCGGTGAAATGGGTGATAAAATTCAAGCAAAGAAAATAGCAAAAAAATACGGACTACCTATTATTGAAGGATCTGAGGATGGAGTAAAATCTTTTGAAGAAGCTAAGTCTCTTTGTAAAGAGATAGGTTACCCGGTGCTTATTAAAGCAGCGGCTGGTGGTGGTGGAAAAGGAATGAAGATAGTTGATGAAGAAGATAAACTTGAAAATCTTTTTTTAACTGCCAAAACAGAAGCTAAGAAATATTTTGGTAATGATGAACTATATATTGAGAAATATTTTAAACACCCTAGGCATATAGAAGTACAAATAATGTCTGGTAAAAATAGAACGGTCCATTTAGGTGAGAGAGACTGTTCTGTTCAGAGAAGACATCAAAAATTAATAGAAGAAACTCCAAGTCCAGTTTTAACAGAAGTACAAAGAAAAGACTTACTTAGTAAAACAGTAAAAATGGTGGAACAGCTTGGGTATGAAGGTGCCGGCACTGTTGAGTTCATCTACGAAAATGGTAAATTTTATTTTTTAGAAATGAATACAAGAGTGCAGGTTGAGCATCCTGTTACTGAAGTTCAAACTGGGATAGACATAGTGAAAGAGCAGCTTTGGATAGCATTTTCTGGAGAAACTGCTTTGAAACAAAATGACGTAAATCCTAGAGGTCATTCTATTGAGTGCCGAATAAATGCAGAAAATCCAGCTTTAGACTTCCAACCTAGTCCAGGAACAATTAGTGTTTGCCACCAACCCTCGGGATTCAGAACTAGAGTAGATGGGTCAATTTTTCAAGGTTGTAAAGTGACACCTTATTATGACAGTTTAATAGCTAAGGTAATATGCAAAGGCAGAAATAGAACTGAAGCAATTCAACGAACATTAAGATCACTAGATGAATTTGTTTTGGAAGGCATAACCACTACAATAGATTTACATAAGAAAATTCTTAAACACGAAAAATTTATTAATTCTGATTTTGACACTAACTGGCTTGCAAAAGAAAAGTTTTTTTAAACATTCTCGCAACCAACGAGCCATAGATCATAAACCGGGTGATCCAGTGGGTTTAAAGTAGTGCTAGAAGAAAAAGTCCAACCATTAAATACGAAGACTTGATTGTTTAAGTTGTCTGAAAGGTCTTTAACTTGTATATAGGCTGCCTGTCCTTCTTCTGATTGAGAATTAACATTTCCACATTTTAATGCTTTAATTTCGAGCAAGCCAAATTTTTTTACCTCTCCTAAAAATAAATTAATATCAGAAGTTTTTGCGGTAATTTTGTCTAAAGCTATTATGTTAACTCTTATTGTTTCACTTTTCAGCTCTATAACCTTTTTCTCTTTTAAAGTTAAATTTTCTTTATTTAAAATATTCTGAGGGGTTAAATCTTCTTTTTCAAAGCTTGGCTCTAAATTTTCTAAATTTACTAATGGTACCGTAGTTATTTTTTCTTCAGCATTAAGTAGTAAAAAAAAATTAATAAAAATTATAAAAAAAAAAAAATTAATTTTTCCAAGTTTCATATTTTTTTTTTGAATTATTCAATTTTGATATTTGATTTGGTCTATAGGCATTTAATGTACCCGTCTGGTTTTCTAAATGTTTTTTTTGCCAAAGATATTTGGTCGCATTCTTTTTTTGATTATTAGGTGTTTCATCTATCGTGTGATGCATCCAAAGAAACCATTCAGATGTTATTTTTGATGCTTCAATATTATCTTTATAAACTATCCATCTTTCATTTTTTTTATTCTTATAATATTTATTTCCATTCGAATCTTCCCCAACAAATTTTCCAAAAAACAATGTTTTTAAAAATGTTCCAAAAGTTTGTTTGTGCCACCATGTAAAAATTTGTTTTGGATTTATCATATTTTAAATTCACACACTCTACGAGTGTATATTAATTTCTAGACACTTGATGCATTTGATATATATGTTTAATAACATTAATTTTAAAAAATTTAAAATGAAAAAATTTATAGTTGAAACTTATTATACATGTACATTTAAGACCGTTCATACTCTTGATGAACTAAACGATGTAGAATTATCTAAAATTGACAGTAGAAAAGATGGAGAAGTTGAGGTTATTGAAGTCAAACTTAACAATAGAAAAACAAAAAAAATTGGCGACAAAAGCAAATCAGATGATAAAAAAATAAAAAGGTCTGATGAAGTTTCAGAATTGCTAACTAGTCATGCAGTAAGTGCAAAAGACACTCCTATTAATAATCTTAACTTAAACAATAAAGTTAAAGGTCAAGTGGAAAAAAGATTTAGAATGCCCGATAGAAGAAAAGGTTACATCCAAAAAGCTCAGATTGGTAAACACAAAGTGTATTTACATACAGGTGAATATAATGATGGAAAAATCGGAGAGATCTTTATTGACACCAATAAAGAAGGTGAGCTAGTAAAGGCTATGATGAATAATTTCGCTATAGCTATATCTTTAGGTTTACAGTATGGCGTGCCTTTGGATGAATATGTTGATGCATTCATTGACACTAAATTTGAACCATCAGGTAATGTTGACGGCAACGACAGAATTTTAAGCGCTACTTCCATACTTGATTATGTTTTTAGAGAACTTGCAATCTCATATTTAGGCAGAGAAGAATTAGCTCACACACCTTCTATTGCCAGTACTGCAGTTGTCAATGATGGTGACACCGATGACAAATTTTTGAAAATTGTAAAAAATATTACCTCTAAAGGCTTTGTTAGAAGTAACTATGAAGAGAAGCTTATAGATCTAAGTGATATAAGAATTAATCTAAAAACTAAGAATTAACTTTCTTATCTATTTTTAAATTAAGTTCTTTTAATTGTTTTTCATCAACCTCGGAAGGTGCTCTCATTAGCAAGTCCTCCGCATTTTGGTTTAAAGGAAATAGTGTAACCTCTCTGATATTTTTTTCTCCCGCTAGCAACATAACAATTCTATCAATCCCTGGGGCTATTCCTCCGTGTGGCGGAGCACCATAGCTTAGTGCATTTATCATTCCGCTAAATTTTTCATTTACTTTGGCTTTATCGTAACCTGCAATTGAAAATAATTTATACATCAATTCAGGAACATGATTTCTAATTGCTCCTGATGATAGTTCGATACCATTACAGACGATGTCATATTGATACGCTTTAATTTCCAAAGGATTGTCAAAATTTATTTTTTTTACATCGCCCTGAGGCATGGAAAAAGGATTGTGACTAAATTGAATTTTTTTACTTATTTCATCCAGCTCAAACATTGGATAATCAACAATCCAACAAAATGCAAATTTATTTTCATCAATAAGATTTAAATCTCTAGCTATTTTCTCTCTTGCTAGCGAAGTAATTTTTTCTACATCGTTCTTTTTACCACAAGCAAAGAATATACTGTCACCAATTTCTGCAGATGTTATCTCCATTATTTTTTTCAAGGCTTCTTGTGAAAAAAATTTACCTACAGGACCTTTGGCTGAAATTTCTTTATTTTTTTCAATAGTAAAATAAGCAAGACCCGATGCACCCTGTTCTCTGGCCCATTTATCAATACTGTCAAAAAAACTTCGTGCTTTATCTTTTGTGTTTTTAGTCACAATACATCTAACATTAGCTCCTGATTTAACTAATTTCTTGAAAATATCAAAAGTTACATCTTCTCTTGTAAAAATATTCGTTAAATCATGAATCAATAAAGGATTTCTTAAATCTGGCTTATCCGAGCCATATTTGAGCATTGCTTCCTCATAAGAAATCCTAGGAAATTTTTCAAACATTAATTTCTTTGAAGAAAAATTTTTAAATAAATTAATCATAAGTTTTTCAACAACTTCAAATATATTTTCTTGTTCAACAAAGGACATCTCTATATCTAATTGATAAAATTCACCTGGACTACGATCGGCTCTAGCATCCTCATCTCTAAAACAGGGTGCAATTTGAAAATATTTATCAAAACCTGAGACCATAATTAATTGTTTAAATTGTTGTGGGGCTTGAGGTAATGCATAAAATTTTCCAGGGTTTAGTCTACTGGGAACTAAAAAATCTCTCGCTCCTTCTGGGCTTGAAGATGTTAAAATTGGAGTTTGAAATTCTAAAAAACCTAGTTTTGACATTTCACTTCTTATAAATGAAATAACTTTTGACCTTAGGACTATATTCTTATGCATTTGGTTTCTTCTAAGATCTAAAAATCTATATTTTAACCTTATATCCTCAGGGTATTCTTGCTCGCCAAACACGGGCATGGGCAGGTCGTTGGCTTCAGATAAAATTTCAATATTGTCTATATTGATTTCAATTTTTCCTGTCTTTAAATCTTTATTTTCTGTTCCAGGTTCTCTTTTTGTAACATCTCCATAAACTTTTATTACAGACTCTGGTTTAAGGTCTTCTAAAATTTTGAAACATTTATTTTTATTTTCAATTACACACTGCGTAATCCCAAAATGATCTCTTAAATCTATGAAGAGCAAGTTACCATGGTCTCTTTTTCTGTGAAGCCATCCTGATAAATATATTTTTTTAGCAGAATCTGCTTCTGTTAACTCTGAGCAATTATGAGATCTGTATTTATTCATTTATTTAATGCTTTTTTTATTAGATTAATATTTATAGATTTTCCAGTAGATAAAGAAAAATCATCTAGTTTCTCAATGAAATCAAATATACTCTTATAAGATCTTTCAATATTTTTTAGGGTATACTCTAACAACTTACTGTCCATTTTAACCTGTTTGTCAGAAAAATTTTTACTTATAATTACTTTTATCAACTCATCTGTTGGCAAATCAATTCCAATATTAACAAAGCTACTAAATCGGGATTTTAAATCATTTAGTTTTACTTCAAATAAGTGCATAGGCTTTAAAGAATTGATAATAATATACTGATTAGATAAATGACAGTTATTTAAAACAGAGTAAAATAATTTTTCTTCAACATTATTTTGATACTCATCTATAATTAAACACTCTTTTAGTTTTATAGCTGAAAGACAACTATTATTTAAGTCTGATGCTTTTATAAAAAATGTATTAATTTTTTTGTTGAAAATATTAGCTAAATGAGTTTTTCCACAACCAGAAGGTCCAAAAATATTTACAAACCTGCTAGACCATTTAGGCCAGGCTTCTATTAGTTTATATGCTTCAAAATTATTTGCAGAAACATAAAAATCTTCTTCAAAATAATTAGTTTTAAATGGAAACTTAAAAATTAATTGATTCATTTAATTAATTGTTACCTTCCATACATTGTCTATAATTTTAATATCAATTTTATTCTCTAAAAGCTTATTACTTAATTTTTTTAATTTTCCTTTATATTTTAATCTTACTTTTGTGAATTCGTTCGTCATTTCTAATACAAAGTGATCTTCTATTAAATCAATGGAATTAAAAATGAATTTAAGTTTCAGATAATCATTAATTTGCTTATTTTCTAGATATAAATCTAAATACGCAGGTGTGTTAATATCAATTAAGTTTTGTTCTTTCCAAATTTGGCTAATCTCTTCTTTTAAAATAGGTATCGCCTCTTCATAAGTTCTTTTCTCATTTTCAGGGTATATTTTTAAATTTAAGTTTTTATCTATTTCTTTATTTTCAATAAAAGTTTTAATGTATGCCCTAAATTTTCCTTCAGTAAAATAAATAATTAAAAAAGCATAATTTTTTACATCATTAAGTGATGTTAGTTTTTTTACTTCAATTAAATCCAAATTCTCTTTATTTGAATTAATATATTGAAGGTCTTCAATATTTTCTAATGCTAAGTTATAGGTAATTAATATATCATTAATATTTTTAACTTCATTTTGAGATTTGAGCCAATTATTATAAAAAAAATTATCGCTATACATAAGAACTTCTTTGTTCTCAATAAGTACAGGCAGTATTGTTAAAGAAATATTTGAAACATCTGCGTATGAAAATCTATTTTGTGCAAGAAAATTACTTATTTTATTTTGATCAAACTTAATATTAACAGTCAATATATTTTCTTTTTTATCGTTTTTTTCATTTTTAATGATTTGGTATGCAAACACTAGGCTTTCTATCGTGCTAATTTTTGTTTCATATAAATTTATAGCATCTTTCTTAAGTAGTCTTTTATTAACAAAAGTTATAAATGCTTTTTGGAATGCAGATTGAATTAATCTTTTTTTATCTAAATTGTTGTTTATTATGCCACTTACTTCAATATTATTAACATCATAAATTAAATTGTTTGAAAAAACTGCTTGTGTTTTAAATAGAAGGACTATTATACAAAGTATAAAAAAAAACTTATTCATTCATGTAATTATCATTTTATTCATGCAAAAAACAAAAAATACCTATAAAAAAAGTGGAGTTAATATTAATCTAGCTGATCTTTTTGTAGATCATATTGCGAAAATCTCAAAAAAAAATGTCAAAAAAAAGAATAAACACTTAAATAAAGATAATATTGGCTCCTTTGGCTCAATTTTTGATATTAGTAAAATAAAAATAAAGGACCCTTTAATAGTCTCGTGCACTGATGGTGTGGGGACCAAAATAGATCTAGCTAATCGATTTAATAAATTTGATACTATAGGAATAGATCTTGTTGCTATGTGTGTGAACGATCTAATTGTTCAGGGTGCGAAACCTTTATTTTTCTTAGATTATATTGCTGTAGGAAAAATTAAACTTAATAAGCTGAAACAAATTCTAAAAGGAATAATTAAAGGTTGTGAGATGTCAGACTGTAGTCTTATTGGTGGCGAGACAGCAGAAATGCCTGGGACTTACACTGATAAGAAATTTGATTTAGCTGGATTCTCTGTAGGTATTGTTTCGAAAAAAAAATTACTCAATAAAAAAAATGCTTTGAGTGGTGATATTGTGCTAGCCATTCCTTCTAGTGGAATACATTCCAATGGCTATTCTTTGGTGAGATCAATTTTAAAGAATAAAAAAATTACAAAAAAACTAAAAGACGAACTATTAACACCCACTAAAATATACACTAAAGAAATTTTAAATTTAACTAAAAATAATTTAATTCACAGCGCGGCTCACATAACTGGCGGGGGGCTAATTGATAATCTAACTAGATCAATACCTGAGCATCTTTGTTTAAATTTGGATTTAGCAAAAATTAAAACTAAAAATATTTTTAAATGGATAAAATCTAATAATGTTACCGATTATGAAATGATAAAAACTTTTAACTGTGGAGTTGGATTTTGCTTAATTGTGAAAAAAGAAAATATAAATAAGATAAAAAAATATTTTTCTAAAGAATACACTCCTTATGAGATTGGATTTCTATCAAAAAATAAAATTAAAATAAATGTAATAAACAAAATTAGATGGTAAAAAAAAACGCTTGTGTTTTTATTTCTGGCTCTGGAACTAATTTAAAAGCTCTAATAAAAAGCTCTAGAGAATATAACTTTCCAATAAATATAAACTATATTATTAGCAATACCAAAAAAGCTAAGGGCTTAAAATTTGCAAAATTATATAAAATTCCTTTTCATGTTTTAAACTTAAACAAAATAATTAACTTAGAATATACCTTGAATGAATTACATAAAAAAAATATTTCTTTAATTTGTCTTGCCGGATATATGAAAATTTTAAATAGAAAATTTATTGAAAAATTTAATAAAAAAATAATAAATATTCACCCATCTCTTTTACCGAAATATAAAGGCCTAAATACCTTCAAGAGAGTTCTTGATAGTAATGGAAAGTTAACAGGCTGTACGGTTCATTACGTAAGTAAAAAATTAGATTCTGGAAAGACTATTCTAAAAAAAAAAATTTTTATTGAATCAGGCGATAATGCAGAAACTTTAAAAGCTAAAGTCCAAACAAAAGAATATAGAGCTTATTCGGAGTCTATAATTAGTATTTTTAGGTAAATTAATCTTTAAAGAAAAAATCAATTTCTTTTTTTGCATTTTCTGTAGAATCTGATCCGTGCGCAGAGTTTTTATCTATCGATATACCGTAGAGCTTTCTGATCGTATTTGGCTCTGCATCTTTAGGATTAGTTGCTCCCATAAGTTTTCTGTTTAAAGCAACGGCATCAAGCCCCTCAAGTATCATAACAAATATAGGTCCGGATGCTAAATAGGTACATAAGTCGTTGTAAAAAGGTCTTGCTTGATGAACTTTATAGAATTCAGCAGCTTCTTCTTTAGAGATGTGCATTTTTTTACTGTTTATTATCTTTAAGTTATTTTCAATAAAAATTTTTTTAATATCTTCTGTAAGGTTTCTCTCTACAGCGTCTGGTTTAATAATTGATAATGTTTTTTCTATATTACTCATAGTGTTCTTCAACTAGTTGGTTTAACAATCTTACCCCAAATCCTGTCGCTCCTCCTGAATTTAAAGCACCACCATATTTTGAAAAAGCCATCCCAGCAATATCTAAATGAGCCCATGAGGTTTTGTTTAAAATAAATCTTTGTAAAAATTGAGCTGCAGTTGTTGATCCTGCTCCTCCAACATAATTTATATTTTGCATGTCAGCATTTTTAGAATTCATAAGTTTATCATAATTTTTATGCAAAGGCATTCTCCATAGTTTCTCCTCAACCTTTGCACCTGCATTTAAAATTTGTTTAGATAGCTTATCATCGTTGGAAAAAAGTCCGGCATATTCCGATCCCAGTGACACTATTATTGCACCTGTTAAAGTCGCTAAATCAATCATGAATTTTGGTTTAAATTTTTTCTCAGTAAAAGTTAAAGCATCTGCTAAAACTAATCGACCTTCTGCATCTGTATTTAATACTTCTATAGTTTTACCGCTATAAGATTTAACAATATCTCCAGGTCTTTGAGCGTTACCACTTACCATATTTTCTACAAGTCCTACAACACCGACAGCATTAATTTTTGCTTTTCTTAATGCTAAGTTCTTCATTAAACCAACTACAGCAGCAGAGCCTGCCATATCATAGGTCATGTCTTCCATAAATTTTGCTGGTTTTAATGAATAACCACCAGTATCAAATGTGACTCCTTTGCCAACGAATGCTAAAGGCTTAGAATTATTTTTTGCTCCATTCCACTCTATTGTCACAAGATATGAGCCTCTGATACTTCCTTGTCCTACTCCAAGTAAAGCATTCATACCCAATTTTTTTAATTTTTTTTTATCATATATATTTATTTTTAAACCATCTTTCTTAAGAGAGTTTAATCTTTTTGCGTACTCATCTGGATGTAGAATATTTCCTGGTTCGGAAACTAAATCTCTTGCATAAAAAATTCCTTCTTCCAAAGCTTTAAATTTTAATTGGTTTAGTGGTGAAGGTTTATTTTTGTTTCCCAATACATTTATAGAAATGAGTCTTGTTTCTTTTTTTGTTTTATATTTATTGAATTCATAAGATTTTAATTTTAGACCATGAAGAAAATGACCTATAAAATTTTCATATTTACTAATTACACTGTCAGAGTTTATAAAGTATTCACTATTCTTTCCATAATTTATACGCCCATAAAATTCAGACCCTAAATTTTCTATATCAATGCTCTTCAAATCTTTTTTGGTAGAAATCATAACTATTTTTTTTTTTGAACTAACCTCAAAAACAAGTAAATTTTCTTTTACATCACTATTTTTCAATAAATCGTGTATGTAAGAAAACTCTGAACTAGTGAGATTTTTTTTTAAACCATTAATATTAAATTTTTCATCTACAAATAAAACAAGATTAGCTGAAGATTTGCTAATTCCTTTGTTTGAATAGTTAATTTTAATAGACATAAATTTTTAAACGCACTCTTTGAGACTTGAATGGTATATATGTTGAAATATATCAGATTTCAATGAGAAAAATTGGTTTTTGTAGGTCAACGCAGATTGAGTTTTGTTAAAAGTTGCATTAGATATACATCAAATTTAAATGCTTAAAAACAAAATTTATAAGTACTTTTTTAATGAAATTATTAAAAACTTTATAACTATTTTATTAACCTTTACAGCAATAGCTTGGGTTGTAAGAGCGGTTAATTTTTTAGATTTAATGGTTGAAAATGGATATGGTTCAAGTGTTTATTTTAAATACTCACTGTTAAACATCACGACTATAATATCTCGTTTTATACCATTGTCATTTCTTATATCTTTAACCATATCTATTGTAAAATTTGAGAGACAACAAGAACTGCTAATATTGTGGACAACAGGTCTAAATAAAATAAAAATTGTAAATATTTTTTTGTTAATTGGATTTTATATAACTTTATTTCAACTTGCATTCTCTATATTTCTAAACCCTTTCTTGTTAAATAAATCAAGATCACTTCTGAGTAGTGGAGAAATGCTAGGAGTCAACACAGTTTTAAGATCAAATGATTTTATCGATTCTTTTAAAGGAATAACTTTTTACATTGACAGGAAAACAATTGGCAATGAATTAATAAATATTTTTATTAAAGACACTACTGGAAATTTAAATACCGTTATAGGTGAAGTCGGTGAGAAAAAAAACACAACAATAGTTGCGAAAAAAGGTTTTGTGTTAAATGAAAAATTAATCCTATTTAATGGAACAATACAAACTTTAAATTCAAAAAATGAACTTAAAATTATTCAATTTGAAAAAACCGAATTAAGCTTAAATAGTTTGTCAACTAGAACAATTAAACAAACAAAAATACAAGAAACTTCAACTGCTTCATTGTTAACTTGTATTTTTGATTTAAATAATGATTTAGAGCTAATCAATTGTTCTAAAAATTATAAAAAAGAGGCAATACAAAATTTCTCTAGGCGTTTAGGAACACCTTTATATATTCCATTAATTTCTTTATTAACTTCTTTTTTATTAATTAACAAAAAAGAAAAATCATATAATTTTATAAAAAAATATATTCTTTTTTTCATTTCTTTTATAATACTCATTCTTGCAGAAATTTTTCTAAAATATACAGGCTTATCTTTGTCAGTGGTTACTTCGTATTTTGTTCTGCCTATAGCTACATCTTTTCTTTTTTATATCTACTTGGTAAAAAAAATAATGACTGAAAAGACTATAAAATGAATAAAGTTATTAATAAATATTTAGTTACAAAATTTTTTAAATTTTTTTTTATTTCTGTATTAATATTTTTATCTTTAGGAATAATATTAAATTTATTTGAAGAAATCGAATTTTTTAAAAATTTAAACTTGTCTTTTACTATACCTATAATTTTATCATTATCTTATGTTCCAACCTTGATTTTAGAGTTGCTACCCTTTATAGTTTTTCTATCTTCAATATACTATTTTTTACATTTAAGGTCTTCAAAAGATTTATTGTCAATAAAAGTTTTTGGTTATTCAAATATAAAAATAATTTTGATTTTATCTTTTTTTTCTTTTTTTTTAGGATTGTTATTCTTATTCGCGATTAACCCAATTACTTCTTTACTTGTTAAATATTACGAGACAGAAAAAGCTCAGTATGCAAGAGATATAGATCATTTAATCTCGGTAAACAAAAATGGTGTGTGGATAAAAGAGATTGATGAAAATGGTTATAAGATCATAAATGCTGAAAAATTAAATAATGAAAGTTTAGAAAAAATTTCTATATATATATTTAGTAATAATAAATTATTAAAAAGAATTGAATCTGAATCTGCTCAAATTACTAGTAGTCCCTGGCTAATGAAGAATGTTCATGTGTACGAAATTTTAGAAAATAAAAATGTTTTTTTTGAAAATTATAAATTTAAAAGTAGTAACACAACAGATAAAATTAATTCTTTATATAAAAATTTAAATACAATATCTTTTTTAGATTTAATTTTAAATTATTCACAATTAAACAAAAAAGGTTATTCAAAAAAATTACTAGATGAAAAATTAAATAAATTTGCTTCTCTTCCTGTTTTTTTATTCTTAATGGTAGTCTTAGCGTCAATATTTACGATTGGATCTTTAAAGAATAAACAAAATTTTTATTACATATTAATATCTATATTAATTTGTGTTATTATTTATTATTTTAAAGATCTTTCAATAGCTTTAGGTAAAACTGAAAGTATTAGTTTGGTTTTGTCAGTTTGGATGCCCGTATTGTTAATCAGTTTATTTTGCTCAATAGGAGTTATTCAAATTAATGAAAAATAGTCTTTTATATTTTTTAATTTTTTTTTCTATAATTGTAAATTTTAATTCAGCTGCGCAGGAATTAGAAATTAACTCCTCTAAAATACAGTATGATGATATTAATAAAGTTACTATTTTTGAAGGAAATGTAAGGATAGACAGTGAGAATGGTAATAAACTTTTTTCAGAATATGCTCTATACGACAAGATTGAAGGTATAATTAAAACAAAAGGTGATACAAAAATTATAACCTCAGGTGGTTATGAGGTTTCTAGTAGTAACGTAATATTCGATAATATAAAAAAAAAAATTTTCTCCAATTATAAAACCAATATTATAGATAGAGATGGTAATAATATTTCAATTGAAATGTTTGAATATTCAATTCTGACTAATATTTTTTTTTCGAAAGGAGACATCAAAATAAAGGATATAAGTAATAATAATTATAGCTTCTCTGAAATTTATATAGATGAAAAAAAAAAAAAAATTATAGGATCTGATGTAAAAGCTTTTTTAAATCAGACTAAAGTGTTAACTGGCAATCAAAGCAATTCCAGATTTTTTGCTAACACTATGTCGTTGTCTCAAAATAAAAATACTCTTGAAAAGGGAATATTTACTTCCTGCAAAATTAGAGAAGATGATAAATGTCCGCCTTGGACTTTACAGTCCAAAAAAATTGAACACGACTTGGCAAAAAAAACAATTTATTATAAAAACGTTGTTTTAAAAATCTATGATTTTCCAATTTTTTATTCCCCAAAATTTTCACATCCTGATCCTACTGTAAAAAGAAGATCAGGTCTTCTAGCCCCTTCGTTTTCAGGTAGCACTACTTTAGGTACTGGCTTAGCTATGCCATATTTTTGGAATATTGCTGATGATAAAGATATTACCGTGACACCAAAATTTTATCTTGATGAAAATCCTCTTTTTCTTGCTGAATACCGACAAGACTTTATTAATTCTTTCCTGTTTGTCGATGCGGGCTACACTAAAGGTTATAAAAAAATAACTAATAAAAAATCAGATGGTGGCCGAGCTCATTTTTTTTCTGAATTCAATATGAGCTTCATGGATGATGAAGAAGAAAAAAGTGACCTTAAAATAAATGTAGAAAAAGTTTCAAATGACACTTATTTTAAAATTTATGATATTGATAGTACGTTAGTAAAAAGTAGTAAAATAATATTAGAAAATAAAATAGATTTTATTTACCAAAACAAAGATTTTTTCTTTGGCTTAACACCTGGTGTTTATGAAAACACATCTAAACTTGGACATTTAAGACATGAGTACTTACTACCTTTGACTGTAGAAAAAAATTTAATGGCTAGTGAAAAATATGGTTTTTTAGATATTGGATCTAATTTAAAATTAAGAAATTATGAAACTAATAAACAAAGTAATTTCTTTGTTAATAACTTTAATTGGAAATCAAATAAATGGTTGAGTTCATTTGGTGTGGAAAAATATTTTGAGGGGTTGATTAAGAATGTAAACTATAAAGCTGAAAAAACAACTGCTTACAAAAATGATAACACTAACTCGGAGCTACATTCTGCTTTAGGTTATTTTGCAAAACTCTCTTTATATAAAGAAGATTTTATTAGTAAAAATTTTCACTCTTTCACACCAAAATTTCTTCTAAGGTATGCGCCAGGACATATGCGTAAAACTGAAGTTGGCAGATTATCCTATGGAAATCTTTTTAACCTAAATAAAATTAATGAGATTGACATAATAGAATCTGGTTTAAGTACTTCAATTGGATTCGAATATAAAAAAAAAAAACTTAACGATCTAAACAAAATTGATAATGATGTGATTTCAGTTTCGGTTGGTCAAGTTATCAGTGCAAAAGAAAACATGGATATCCCATCAAGGTCTTCATTGGACCAGCGTTTCTCTGACGTTGTTGGCGAAACTACATATAATATTAATGAAAAATTAAATGTAAATTATAATTTTTCTATAGATCAAGGCTATAAAGATTTTAACTATAATGAAGTAGGTGCCGACTTGAAGTTAGATAAAGCAAAATTCAACTTGAGTTATTTACAAGAAAAAAACCATATCGGTAATCAAGAATTTGTTCAAACAGGCGTTGATTTTAAACTTAATAATAATTCAGAATTAGCGTTTAATACAAAAAGAAATCTTTTAAAAAGCTCTGCTGAATTTTATAATTTGAGTTATAATTATATAAATGATTGTTTAAAAGCGGGTATAGCTTACAGAAGAGAATTTTATACAGACAGAGATGTGGAGCCAGAAAATAAACTTATGTTTACTATATCTATTATTCCTTTTGCAGATATTAATAGTCCGAGCAGATCTAAATGAGGGGGAATAATTTAATAAATCTTTTTGTTTTCATCTTATTTAGTAATTTATTTTTCTTAGATTTATACCCGCAAATAAATAATAGTATTGTAGTAAAAGTCGGGAATTCTTTGATAACAACTGTAGATATACAAAATGAAATAACTACAAACTTAATAATTAACAATCAGAAAATTACACAAGTAAATATCGATAATAACAAAAATTATGCTATAAAAAATTTAATTGCCAAAACAATAAAGAGAAGTGAAATTAATAAATATAAAATCGAAAATTATAATAAAAAGGATTTGAAAGATTATATTGAAAATATCGCAAAAAATTTAAATACTAATCAAAACGGACTAAAAGAAATATTTAAAAAAACTAATATCGATTACCAAATATTTGTAGAAAAACATAAAACAGAACTTCTCTGGAATACTTTAATTTTTAAACTTTATGTTAATCAAACTAACGTGAACATTGTAGAAGTTGACAATGAAGTTGAAATTATTAAAAAAAATAAAAGTAAAGATGAAATAAATAAGATTAAAAAAGATATTTTAAATAAAAAAAAACGAGAAAAATTAAGTTTATTTTCCAGGTCTCACCTCACAAATCTTGAAAATAGTGTAGTTATAAACTTTCAATGAATAATTTAATTGGAATTATTGCTGGTGAGCCAAATAGTATAAATTCAGAAATTATAGTGAAGGCATGGAAAAAAAACAAAAATAAAAAAAATATATTTATTATAGGAAATTATTCTATTTTGAAAAAACAGACCATTAGTTTAGGAATAGAAATTCCTATGGTTAAAATCAACAAATTTGAAAATTTCAGAAGAGAAGAGAAGTGTTTTATTTTAGACGTTCCTTTAAAATTTAATTCAGCATTTGAAGTTAGTCTTTCTGACGTTAAAACTTATATTTTTAAATCTTTCGATATTGCCCATAGTCTAGCAATAAATAAAAAAATTATAGGCTTTATAAACTCACCTATTGATAAACTAATTTTTAAAAATAAGTACTTAGGTGTAACTGAATATCTTTCAAAAAAAAACAAAAGTAAAAATAAAGAAGTTATGATGATTTATAATAAAAAATTATCAGTTGTTCCATTGACAACTCATATTGAAATCAAAGACATAACTAATAAAATTACTTCTAATTTAATTCGAACAAAAATAATTACTCTTTGTAAATTTTATTTTAGATTATTTAGAAAAAAACCCAGAATAGCTATTTTAGGTTTAAATCCTCATAATAGTGAAAACCGAATTTATTCGGTTGAAAATAAAATTATTAAACCAGCAATTACTAAGCTTAAAAAAAAAAAGATTAATATCAGTGGCCCCTTTCCTGCTGATACAGCGTTCAGTAAAGAAAAAAGGGATAACTACGATGTGATTGTTGGCATGTATCACGATCAAGTTTTAGCCCCCTTTAAAGCTCTATATGGTTATGATGCTATTAATATTACATTAGGACTAAAATATTTAAGATTATCTCCTGATCATGGAATAGCTAGAGATATCATCGGTTTAAACAAAGCCAACCCACAAAGTTTGCTTGTCGCAATTAATTTTTTAAACAAGAATAATGATTAGACCGAAAAAGTCCTTAGGACAAAATTTTCTAATTGATAATAATATTTTGAATAAAATTATAAAATTAGCTGAGTTTCACAGAAGTGACGTTATTGAGATTGGTCCGGGAACAGGAAATTTAACTAAAAAAATTTTAGAACAGAAACCAAAGAGTTTAATTTTAATAGAAAAAGATCGATTACTAACCAACAATTTAACAAGTGAACTTAAAAAGTATAATAAAATTCAAATTTTTAATGAGGATATTTTAAAATATAATTTAGAAAAAAAAATAAAGAAAAATTCAATTATTGTTGGAAATCTACCCTACAATATATCTTCGCAAATACTTGTTAAACTAATCAAATTTAAAAAGTGGTTACCTAAATATAAAAAATTAATATTGATGTTTCAAAAAGAGGTTGCAGATAAAATATTAGCTAAGTATAACACTCACGATTATGGTAGACTTTCTATAATCACAGCAGCTAGATTAAAAATTACTAATCGCTTTAATGTTTCACCTAATAGTTTTTATCCAGCACCAAAAGTTAAGTCTACGGTTCTTGTATTTGAACCAATTATAAATAAAAATTTTAAAGTAAAAAAAATTGCAAATCTGGAAAAAATATCTCATATTTTTTTTTCTAGAAAAAGAAAAATGATAAATAAAGCATTCAAGAAATTGTTTAAAAACCCTCTTGAGGCTGCTAAAGAAATAAATATAAAATTAAGTTTAAGGCCGAATGAATTAAGCGAAAATGAATATTTCAAGATTATTGAATTTTTTGAAAATCAACCTTAGGATTGTTTAACTTTTTGGTTGTAAAATTATTTTTTCTATTTGTGAAAAGCAGTGCTCAAGATTATCGTTTATTATTACGTGATCATAATCTGACCAATGATGAATATCATTATCATAAGCTTTTAATCTTTTAGAAATAATATCAATATTATCTTGGTTTCTTTGTATTAGTCTATTTTCTAGTTCTTTCTTATCTGGTGGCAATAAAAATGTTTTAATCAATTCAAGTTCTTTAAATTTTGATAATTGTTGTGTCCCCTGCCAATCTATATCAAATAAAATATTATTATTGTTTTTTAACAATACGTTAACGGCATCACGTGAGGTTCCGTAAAAATTGTCAAATATTCTTGCGTATTCATAAAATTCATTATTAGTAATTTTTTTTTTAAATTCTTCATGAGTTATGAAAAAATAATCTATCCCTTCAACTTCGTTTGGTCTGGGTTTTCTTGTGGTGTGAGAAACAGAAATTTTGAAATTTTGATATTTTTGCTGGATTTTTTTAGTGAGTGTTGTTTTTCCTGCTCCTGATGGAGAGGACAAAATAAGCATTATACTACCATTGCTGGGAGTCATATATAATTTACACTAAAAAAGTTAATTTGTAGCTTTACCTTCTATAAATTTAATTGCATCCCCAACTGTTAAAATTTTTTCTGCTTCACTGTCTGAAATTTCAGAACCAAACTCTTCTTCGAATGCCATAACTAATTCAACAGTGTCTAAACTGTCAGCTCCTAAATCATCTATAAAACTAGCTTCA